>OJNQ01003203.1_pt1 | contig 9835 bp, 3 predicted proteins | sample 1597621 | NCBI WGS metagenome assembly OJNQ01 (sample SAMEA2452137, study PRJEB22498) | human gut metagenome | reverse complement strand
AAGGGTACGGCCAGGCGATTGAAAATTTGCAGGCCACCCTTGAAGCGACAAAGGGAGCGGCGGAGAAACCTTCCTTGACCGGTGCCCTGAAGGATAATGCCGGCAAGGTCAAGACGCAGCCGGCAAAATCTGCTCCCGCCAAGAATGAGCAGGCCCGATAATGCCGGAGGCTGGAAAATATGGCATCGTGTACGCAGACCCGCCCTGGCGTTACGATATGAAACGCGGCAATGGGGTGGCGGAAAACCATTACCCCACCATGAGCATAGAAGAAATATGCGCACTGCCGGTTACAGACCTTGCGGCCAGAGACAGTGCGCTTTTTCTATGGGCCACCTTCCCACAGCTCAATGAAGCCTTCCGGGTGATCGAAGCATGGGGATTCAAATATAAGACGCTGGCCTTCCTCTGGCTGAAACAGAACCGGAAAGCGGATTCCTGGTTTTATGGGATGGGATTCTGGACCCGCTCTAATGCGGAGGTGTGCTTACTGGCGACCAGGGGGCACCCGAAACGCCAGTGCGCGGGAATCCATCAGTTTGTGATCTCCCATATCGAGCAGCACAGCAAAAAGCCGGACGAGGTACGGGATAAGATTGTGAAGCTCATGGGCGACCAGCCCAGGGTAGAGCTTTTTGCAAGACAGCAGACCCCCGGCTGGGATGTGTGGGGCAATGAAGTGGAATCCACGGTCACGATGCAGGAACGAAATCAGTAAGATACAGCATGAATGGAGGTGAATTTACATGCCCTATGTACCCGTACCCAAAGACTTAACAAAAGTCAAGACCAAGCTGGCGTTTAACCTGACGAAGCGCCAGCTCATTTGTTTCAGCCTGGCCGCACTGGTGGGGCTGCCGGTATATTTCCTTACCCGCGGCGCTATCGGCAACTCGGCGGCAGTGCTGTTGATGATCGGGCTTATGATGCCCTTTTTCTTTTTCGCCATGTATGAGCGGGACGGACAGCCGGCGGAGAAACTTCTGAAAAACAGGCTCCGCCATAAGCTCTGGCCGAAGAAACGGCCATACCGGACGGAAAACCTGTATAAATCCATGTCAAAGAAGGAGGTTACGAGGATTGCCAAAAACCAAACAGCAGGAGGCCCAGGAAAAACGTCTGCAAAGAAACATCAGGCAGGCAAAAAAGACCAGGGCCGACGCAAAGACAAGCGGAAATAAGACTGTCCGCACCAGGCCGCCTAAAAAGGGCGGCTTTTTTGCCGGGCTGAAAACGGACGCCCCGCAGACGGTCCAGCAGAGTATTCCCTATAAGGAAATGTACCGGGATGGAATCTGCCGGCTGAATGATAAGCTCTACACCAAGACGGTGCAGTTTTTTGATATTAACTACCAGCTTGCACAGGCGGATGACAAAGCGCAGATTTTTGAGGGCTACTGTGATTTCCTCAATTATTTTGACGCTTCGATCCATGTGCAGCTTACTTTCATCAACCAGCGGGCCAATATGCAGGATTTTGCCCGCAGTATCGACATTCCCATCCGCGGCGACGAATATGACGGAATCCGCAGAGAGTATGGGGATATGTTAAAGAGCCAGCTCCAAAAAGGCAACAACGGCCTTACAAAGCGGAAATATATCACCTTTGGGATTGAGGCTGACGACCTCCGCACTGCGAAGATGCGCCTGGAGCGGATCGAGGCTGATGTGCTGGCAAATTTCAAAGCCCTGGGAGCACAGGCAAAGCCGTTAGACGGGCTGGATCGCCTGGAGCTCCTTCACAGCCAGCTACACCCGGACGGGCAGGAAAAATTTCATTTTACCTGGGCGGACCTGCCGAAAACCGGGCTCTCCACAAAGGATTATATTGCGCCCTCCGGCCTGTCGTTCTCGAATGACGGAAAGACCTTCCGGGTGGCCGACCATTCCGGGGCGGTGTCTTTTTTGCAGATTTTAGCGCCGGAACTGACGGACCGGCTGCTGGCGGAGCTTTTGGACCTGGACGACGCCGTGACGGTGAACCTGCATATCCAGTCCATTGACCAGACCCAGGCGATCAAGAACATCAAGCGCAAGATGTCCGATTTGCAGAAAATGACCATTGAGGAACAGAAGAAAGCGGTCCGTGCCGGGTATGACATGGACATCATACCTACCGACCTTGCCACCTACGGCGAAGAAGCAAAGAATCTCTTACAGGATTTGCAGAGCCGGAATGAGCGCATGTTTCTTGTGACGGTGCTGGTGGAGAATATCGCTTCCAAACGGCAAAAGCTGTTTAATGATATTCTGTCTGCCTCCGGTATTGCGCAGAAATATAACTGTGCCCTGAAACGTCTGGACTACCAGCAGGAACAGGGGCTTATGTCCTCTCTTGCCTTAGGGTTGAACCAGATTGAAATTGAGCGTGGGCTTACGACCAGCAGCACCGCCATTTTCGTGCCGTTTACGACCTGCGAGCTGTTCCAGGAGGGCGAGGCTCTTTATTATGGTCTGAACGCATTAAGTAATAACCTGATCATGGCGAACCGCAAGAACTTAAAGAATCCAAACGGCCTGTTCCTGGGAACGCCCGGCAGCGGCAAGTCCTTCTCTGCCAAGCGTGAGATCGTCAACGTGTTCCTTTTGACGGAGGATGACATCATTATTGCAGACCCGGAAAATGAGTACGGGCCTCTGGTACAGCAGTTTGGAGCCCAGGGGCAGGTCATTGACATTTCCCCGACTTCCACCAACTATATCAATCCGATGGACATTAACCTGGACTATTCGGACGATGAAAATCCCATCACACTGAAAAGCGATTTTATCCTGTCGCTGTGTGACCTGATTATCGGCGGCAAGGAAGGGCTTTCCCCGATTGAGAGGACCATCATTGACCGCTGCACGAGGCTTGTGTACCGGGATTACCTGCAGAACCCGCGCCCGGAGAATATGCCGGTCCTGGGCGACCTGTATGAGCTGCTTTTGAAACAGGCGGAGCCGGAGGCGCAGAATATCGCTACGGCGCTGGAAATCTACGTCAATGGCTCCCTGAATGTGTTCAATCACCGTTCCAACATTGACATGAACAACCACCGGGTACTCTGCTTCCAGCTCAAATCTCTGGGCAAGGCCCTGAAAGAGATCGGGCTTCTCATTATGCAGGATGCCGTGTGGAACCGTGTTACCGCCAACCGCTCGAAGCACAAGACGACCTGGTTCTATATCGACGAATTCCATCTCCTTTTGAAAGGGCAGACCGGAAGTTTCAGCGTGGAGATATGGAAACGGTTCAGGAAATGGGGCGGCATACCGAGCGGCCTGACGCAGAATGTGAAAGACCTGCTGGCCTCCCGTGAGATTGAGAATATCTTTGAGAACTCGGATTTTATCTACATGCTGAACCAGGCCCAGGGGGACCGGCAGATTTTGGCGAAACAGTTGGGAATTTCCCCGCACCAGCTTTCTTATGTAACCCATTCCGGTCCCGGCGAGGGGCTTCTGTTTTTCGGAAATGTGATTATCCCCTTTGTCGATCATTTTCCGAAAGACACCCTGTTATACAGCGTACTCACAACACGGCCTGATGAAGTGGCAGGTGCATAAATTCCCGAAAATAAAAATGACTGGAGGTGATAACAGTGCCGCGGGAAAAAGAATTTCAGAGGAAAAAGAAAGATACCCGGATGCCGGTCCGTGATTCCCATGCGGAGGAACGGATGGACACCCGGCAGAGCGAACAGGATTTTAACCTGCTGCGGGTCAGGGACGCCCCTTCTTCTTTGGGAACGGCTCGGAGCCGGAGGTATGAAACCGCAGCACAGCAGGCAGCGGATGATACACAGCCTTTCAAAGCGGATGTACCGCAGCAGGCGGATATTTCCATACCGGAACATTTGGAAAGCAGGGATATGGACCATGAGCCGGCACGGGCACCTGAAACACGGAACCCTCTGGAACCGGGAACTTCTGCACCGGAACCGCGCCGGAGGGATTTCAGATATGTGGATTCCCGGCGTGAGGATTCTGACAGCGGCAATTCTGATATAGGGCACTCCACGCAGGGAGAATCCATCCAGACAGAACGTCGTTCCCGGATGCACCAGCACGGCAGCAAATACCAGCAGCGTTTCCAGGAGGCGTCAAAAGCCGAGGAACCAAAGGAGAAACCACCGGAGGCAGCCGAAGGAGAGCCAAAACGGCCTTCCAAGCTGGAATTTACCGCTGACGAACTCCCACCAGAGGCAAAAGATACAAAGCTCACCAAAGCCCGGAGGAAAGCGGAACGGACAGCGGAAAAACTGGAGCAGGCGGAAAACCGTCTGCCTGCCCGCCGTAAGCTGTGGATGGAAACATCTTCTGATCCTGATACGGGTAAGGCCAAAAAACGCCTGAAATTTGAAAAGGAGGTTAAAACACAACGGGCCCATGTAAAGGGTTCTGTTCCGATGCGCCCGGTTAAGGCCGGCGCAAATATGGCGGTTGGCTACGCCCACAAAAAAATCTACCAGGCGGAGAATGAAAATGTCGGCATTAAAGCGGCCCACCGCACCGAGCTTGTAAGCGAGTCGGGGCTGCGCATGGCATATCACAGGCATAAGACCGCGCCATACCGCAGGGTGGCAAAATTACAGCAGAAATCAGCCAGGGTCAATGCCCGGCTTGCCTACCGGCAGGCATTACAGGACAACCCGGAGCTGAAGAAAAATCTTCTTGCCCGGATGTGGCAGAAACAAAAACTAAAACGCCAGTATGCCAAAGCAGCCAGGGAAGCGAAAAAAGCCGGAAAGCGGGCAAAGGACACCGCCGTTACCACGGAAAAGATTGCTGCAAGTGTGGTTCACGCTGTCAAGCGCCACCCGGTTCTATGCGGAATCGTGATCCTGCTCCTTTTGGTATTTTTCCTGATCGCTTCCTTGTTTTCTTCCTTTTCCAATATGGAGAGCCGGAATATCTCTCCGAAGATGATTTTGACGACAGGATCGATGATGAACAGGAGGACAGCGAGTAAAGCTGTCCTTTACTATTTTAAGAAAGCGAGGATTTTTCATGGAGAAAACAAATACCCATTACCGCAGCGGCGTAAAGCGGCTGCTGGCATTTCTGCTTTGCGCAGTATGCGTCTTTGGGATGATCCCTACCCAGGCGTTCGCATTTTCGCCGGGACAGAAAGCAAGCTCCTGGCTGGGCGATCAATATGTAGGGTCTGACGGACAGCATTATTATGCGCCGGCGCCTTACACCTACCTTGTTTACAATTCTGATGGAACGATGGATGTGCGCAGCAGTTCCGGGGGCAACGCTTATCGGCACTATATGCTGACAGCTTCGGACGGGAGCAGCCAGCAGGTATATTGCGTGGAAAGCGGCATTGCCTATAACACTTCCGACAATACCTATACATCGGAAAGCGGCACCAACAGCAATTACTTAAACCTGCTCCCTTCCGAGGCAAGACGGGGGATCACCCTCACGGCAATCTACGGCTGGAAACCCGGCGCCTCCCTCCCTGTGTCCGGCATTAACGAGGACGATTACAAAATGGCGACGCAGATCATCCTTTGGGAATACCAGCAGCAGCTTCGCAGCGACCCATACAGCCGGCACGGGAACGGCCATGCAGATGCCAACCAGTATTTCAGTGTGATTGCCGGACGTCCTGCGGAAAAAGCCTATAACTGGATTTTGTCACAGGTTGCCTCCCATTCCACGATCCCCTCTTTTACTTCCACGAAGAAAAGCGAGGCACCAGAGCTGGAACTGAAATGGGACACGGAAAAGAAGATTTATACCCTGACTGTCACGGACACCAATAACCTGAAAATCGACCTGGAGACTTTGAAAGGCAGCGGCGTTTCCGTCACAAGAAGCGGGAACAAGTACACGTTCACCAGTAAGAACATGATTATGGACCCCGTCACCTTTGAATTCCGAAAGGACATCCCGGTTGCCAATGACATGCTGATCTGGGGCAGACCCGGCTACCAGACTATGATGACCGGCGCCAGCGACCCGGTTTCCTTCTTTGTAAAGATCAAGACCGAAACCTACGGCACCGCAAAGATTGTCAAAACCAGTGAGGACGGTATTGTGTCCGGGATTCCTTTCCAAATTTCAGGCACGGACATTTTGGGAAATAAAGTGGATGAAACCGTCACTACCGGAGAAAACGGGCAGATTAAAGAAAAGCTGCTGCCCGGCACTTATCTGGTGAAAGAGCTGCCGGTGGACCGTTATGTGACCCCTTCCGCGCAGTATGTCACCATTGAAAGCGGCCAGACCTCCACGGTGCATTTCAGCAATATCCTGAAAAAGTTCCGCGTCCATGTGGTAAAGAGCGACGCTGATACCGGCACCGCCCAGGGCGACGCCACCCTTGCCGGTGCAACTTATGGCATTTATAACAATGGCGAGCTGGTAGACACCTACACCACCGGGCCGGACGGCAGCTTTATGACCCGCTACTATGTCTGCGGTGATAACTGGACGGTGAGGGAGATTGATCCCAGCACCGGCTACCTCTTAAACGATACGGTCTATGAGGTGGGCGCTTCCCCGACCCTGTATGAAGTGGAACTGAATACCACGGAAAACCAGGTTACGGAAACGGTCATTTATGGAAATATCCAGCTGGTGAAGCATACGGACGACCTGGACCCGGATGTGTCCGGGGATGAAAATACGGACGAACCCAATGAGGGCGTCATTGAACGCCCGGAGGCCGGTGCGGTCTTTGAGGTTTACCTGAAGGCGGCAGGCAACTATGATGCGGCAAAGGAAAGCGAGCGTGATCTGCTCACCACCGATGGAGACGGCTTCGCTTCCTCCAAAATGCTCCCTTACGGCCATTATACGATCCACCAGGTTTCCGGCGAGGAAGGAAAAGCGTTTATCCCGGATTTTACGGTCTTTATTTCCTCCAACGGACAGACTTACAGTTATATCCTGAATAACCGCACCATTACCGCAAGGCTGCGTGTGGAGAAATGCGACGCGGAGACCGGCAATATTATCCCCATGACGGGCACCGGTTTCCAGATCAAGGACCTGTCTACCGGGGAATTTGTCACCCAGGATATTTACTATCCGAACCCGGAAACCCTTGATACCTTCTATGTATCGGATGAAGGCTGGCTGATGCTGCCGGAGCCTCTGCACACCGGGGATTATGAGCTTTACGAGGTGGCGGCGCCTTACGGGTATGTACTTTCCAGCGAGCCGGTGCCGTTTACCATTGACGGCAGCGAGGCCGTTGTCACGGTTACGCAGTACAATATGCCGCAGAAGGGGCAGCTTACCATCACCAAGACCGGCGAGGTATTCGCTTCCGTCCAGGAAAACGATGGTCTGTACCAGCCGGTGTATGAGGTCATGGGGCTGCCGGGCGCAGTCTATGACGTGATCGCGGATGAAGATATTTATACCGGTGACGGAACGCTCAGGGCGGCAAAAGATACGGTTGTGGAAACCCTTACCACCGGGGAGGATGGAACCGCCCAGAGCGGGCTTCTCTATCTGGGCCGCTACCGTCTGGAGGAACGCCAGGCGCCGGAGGGGATGGTCTTAAATACCCAGCCGGAATATGCCGAGCTTACTTATGCGGGTGAAACTGTGGAAGTAACGCAGACCGCCATCGGACTTTATGACGAGCGTCAGAAGGTGGATGTGAGCCTGTTCAAAGCACTGGAAACGGACGATCTTTTTGGGCTTGGCATGAATGAGGAATACAAAGATATTTCTTTCGGCTTGTATGCTTCCGCAGACCTGACGGCTCTTGACGGCAGCGTAATTCCGGCTGGCGGGCTTTTAGAGGTGGTTTCCGTTGACCCGAATGAGGCGGGCGGCTATGACGCTTCCTTTGCTTCCGACCTGCCTTTTGGCAGCTACTATGTGAAGGAACGCACCACAAACAACGCCTATATCCTCTCTGATACCGAATATCCGGTTGTCTTTGAGTATGCCGGCCAGGAGGCGGCGCTGGTGCAGATTCTTGTAAATGAAGGCGAGGTTGTTTCCAACGACCTGCTGCGCGGGCGTGTGGACGGCGTGAAAGTCGGCGAAAACCCGGAGGGCGGCGAAGATGTGAAGCTGTCCGGGGCACTGATGGGATTATTCAGGCCGGACACGGAGGAATTTACCGAGGAAAATGCGCTGCTTACTGTCACCACTGCCGAGGATGGCAGCTTTGCCTTTGAGAATATCCCTTACGGCCACTGGATTGTAAAGGAAATTTCCTCTCCGGCACTTTATACGGTAAGCCCGCAGCAGCACCATATCTATATCGGTGTGGACGGCCAGCGCATTGAAATCAAAGTGGAAAATACCCTGATCCGCGGCAGCGTGCAGGTGATGAAAACCGAGGCAGTAGACGAGCCTTCTTCTGTGAAGAAAGAGGACAAAGATAACAACACCTTCCTGCGTTTCCTCTACGGCGCGGTATTCGATCTGTATGAGGACGCCAACGGCAATAAGGAATTTGATTCCGAAGATACGAAGATCGGCACACTGAAAGAATCGGATGCAGGCTACCACACCGCGGAGGGCCTTCTGGCAAAGGGCTACTTTGTGAAGGAAAGCAAGGCACCGGAGGGCTACCAGCTTGACGAGAACGCCTACTACTTTGCCATCACAGAGGACGGCCAGGTTGCGGTTGTGGAAAATGGTGAGGCCGGACGGGGCTTTACCAATGAGGCGTACCGCGGGAACCTGAAGATTACAAAGGATTCCAGTGACGGGCGCAAGGATGGGTTCGCTTTTGAGGTCAAGAGCGCAGACGGCTCCTACTGTGAGACCTTTACCAGTCCAAAATCCGGCGTGATCGAGGTCAAAGGGCTGCGTGTTGGCATTTATACCGTAACGGAAATCTCCAACCGGGCAAGCAGGGACTATATCATTCCTGACGCTGCCACCGTGGAGATCAAGGCAGACGAAACCGCAACGGTCCAGTTCTTCAATGAAAAGCCGGAGAAACCGACCACCCCGGATAACCCGGATAATCCGAAAACACCGTCCAATCCGTCCACACCATCTAACCCTGATAAAGCGGTACCGCAGACTGGGGATGACAATTTCATTTTCCTGTATGGCGGGCTCCTGGCGCTGGCTGTGATTGGCGGCGGGCTGTTTGCCGCAGCCTATTTCAAAAAGGGCAAGTACAGCAGAAATACCCCAAAGAGAAAAGTTGTTGGTATTGCGGTGGTTTCCCTCTGCGGGTTGTTGGCACTTGGCAGCGGGTTTCTGATGGTACGCGACCTTAACCAGTATTCCGAGAGCGCCGGGGCCTATGAGGACATTGCTTCCCATGTAGAGCTGCCGGAGCAGACCGAAGCGCCGGAGGACGATAATACGGAAACGGAACCTGCCGGGGAGGACCCTTCTGTGGTCCTCCCCACAGTGGATTTTGATGCGCTCCGGGAAACCGGGCCGGACATCATCGGGTGGCTTACCCTTCCTGATACGGCCATTAACTACCCGGTCACGCAGACAGACGACAACGAGTATTACCTGCACCACCTGTATGACGGTACCTATAATAAGACGGGCTGCCTGTTTGCGGATTATGAAAATCAGGAGGATTTTTCGGACCGCAATACCATTATCTACGGCCACAATATGCGGGACGGCTCCATGTTCGCCACGCTGAATGAGTATGACGAACAGAGCTATTATGACGGACACCCGCAGATGTATCTTGTCACCCCTGACGGCGGCTATGTCGTGGAAATTTTCACGGCGTTTGTAGCAAAACCCAGCGAGTCCGGCAGCGACACTTCCCCCTGGAGGCTTAGCTTCAAGGATGACGGGGCCTACACCACATGGCTTTCTGAAATGGCGGGCCGTTCTGTCATTGAAACCGATGTTACGGTGACTTCCAGTGACAAGGTGCTGACCC
>OJNQ01003201.1_pt1 | contig 9839 bp, 6 predicted proteins | sample 1597621 | NCBI WGS metagenome assembly OJNQ01 (sample SAMEA2452137, study PRJEB22498) | human gut metagenome | reverse complement strand
GACTTCATTTTGCCAATGGCAAGGAGCAAGTGAAGACAGACCGATTGCGTGAGCCTGACAAGACGAGGTGCGAGTTATACCAAATCTTGAAGACAGAGGTCGGCAGATGTAAAGATTGGAATACCCTGCTTGAAAGGTTGGGACGGCAAGGCGTAGATGTGCAGTTCAAATACAAAGGACAGACGAATGAAATTCAAGGCATAGTCTTTACCATGAACGGCTACCGCTTCAATGGTTCCAAGGTGGACAGGCAATTCAGTTACTCCAAGATTGATGCGGCACTAAGGCGTAACAGCTACGAGGAACGGCAGGAACAAGCACGTCTACAGCTTAAGCAAGCAGAAATAAGTCTGGCTTCAAACAGCAGTGGCGACCTTATCAGCGGTTCTTTAGGCTTGTTCACACCCGGCAATGTACCGGAAGAACAGCTGCCTTACGACCCATATCTGAGAAACAAGAAAAAGAAAAAACAACGTAAAATCAACTGGTAATCATGGCAGACAACAATGTATTCATCCTCTTCGAGGAAATCAAGACAGCCTTGAATGGCATCAAGAGCAAAGTAGAAGAGTTGCCCAACGTGGCAATCCAACAACAGCAAATAGGAAACGACAAACTGGATTTATCCCCGATTAAGGAGGTCGTTATGGGAACAACAAAGGCTCAATTGGAAGATATTAAGGGCTTATTGGAAAGGCAATGGAAGGCTTACGCACAGCTTTCTACCTTGACCCTGCATCAACTTGATGCTATCAAGAAATCGCAGGAAGAACAAGGGGAACAACAAGAGCTGCAACCGCAGGAGCATATCCACAAGCACAGCTTCGACATCAAATCAAGCAAGGTGTTCTCTTTCGTTGTGGGAATTGGTGTGGTATGCGTGTTATCCCTGTGGGGCAATATCGAGCAATGGCAGTCCAAGCGGCAGTATGCCGATGATGCGTTGAAGTTCCGTGCCATCCGTTCTTGGGGTGGATGTGATGTCAATGATGTGCTTTGGTTGAACAAGGTGTTCGACATTCATCGGGATGAAAAAGCCATCGAGTGGGTACGGAAACAAGCAGACAGACATGAAGCATCCCTGAAAGCCGTTTCCGACAGTCTGATGCAAGAGAGTATTAAAGATGTGGGACCACCAAGATAAAGTCAAGTTATGTGCCAATTATTTTTAAAAGCTTACAAAAGCCAGACCGTGAGGAACTCTTGCATCTCTTCCACACAAGTGGAAACTGCAACATTAGGATAGTGTATTGACAAAACAAGAAAAGGAATCAGGCAACCAGCACTGACTGCAACATATAGGTTCAACAAAACAATAGCGACGGGAACTATTAGGTTTATGGCGACAGTCGCTATTGTTGTATGTGAAAGTTTAATACCTGTAGTTAGCCGAATGCTTACCTTTCAAGGCATTTTAAAACAAATGTTTTGAAATGGCTTAGAACAGACTCCACGAGCATATTATGACCGCAGTTCTTTATCGTAAGTTGTAAACATATGGTTTCCCTCATTCCCAATGCTATCAAATCGAAGTTTTATATCTTTGAATATCAATCTTCTATACAAAACCCGTAATCGGATAGAAATTGTATTAAATCTTTATATGCTTTCTCCTTTTTAGGAGTAAGCTTGAATGATTTTTTTCTTGTTTTTGAAAACCAGTTGTAAAGTAAAGCATCTGTTTTGTTGGTTGGTAACTCATATTCGGAACTCACAAAATATTTTAAGTCTTTACATTTCTCAATAAAAGAAAACTCACTTGAAGTCATTACATATTCTTCTCGTTTAGAAAGCTCTGCTTCTAAACGTTTTTTTTGTTCTTCTGTAACATCAAGAACCCCTTTGATTACATTATTATACCAACGATTTAGCGATGCTTCTACATCATCAGAGGAAGCAAAAGGGATATGATGATTTGTATCTATATAGTCAAGGAAGTCAACAAATCTTTCGTCAAATGATTTACGAGATACAACAGATCGGTCGATTTGAATAAATGATGTAGCATACTTCTTAGATTCAATACCGATTAGCCCACCTTCAAATTTCACAAAATGATATTTATCATCAAGCAAAATATTACTATTTACACTATTTCTATTTGTGTTACGTCCTTTGATAGCCAAAAAGTCAACAATATCGTCAAGAGAAAGAGGTATATCGCTTTCTTCAAGAATTTGATGAATTAACCCTCGTATAGTTAAATGGTTAATATTCCATTTTTTTAGTGTATAGGTAGAAGTCTTGCCAATTGCTGTGATTCTATCAGAATTGAATAGAAAACTTCTCAATGTTCCGGGTGCATAAGATATTGCAGGATGCAAGTCTAATAACCTCGAACATAATTCGTCAAAAGATAATGGTGTGCCAAAACTTTCTAAGATTTTGCAGAATTCATCTTCAACATCAATAGCATTTCGTTTTAGCAGAATATTTTTATTCCGATCAATGTCAATTTCAAACATATGTCTTATTATGTAAGCTACGATGTTTTCTATCTTTTGGTAATCAAAAGAATGATTGAGGATATAATTGTTAATAAAAATGCTTATTGGTAATATTACGTCTTCTGTCGTTTTTGATAAAAGCGTGTTAGACATATCTTTGATAGATGCCCCGAAATCGAATGTTTCAAAAGTCGTTGTATTTATAATAAGTATTTTCTCGCCAAATATTAAAGGCTTAAGTTCTTTTGAAAGAGACAATATTCCAACTAAGGCATCTTCGGATAATTCATTAGAATGTGTAAATTCCGAATTTGAAATGATAGGACATACTTCTGTTGGGTCAATAAAATCCTTATTTAGGAACAAATAAAATTGACTATCGAGTAAGGTCAGAATGGCATATAGTTCCGAAGAAGGCGAATAGTGACTTACTATTTGACGAATCCGTTCTCTTGACAAACTAAATTCATTCGCAATATCAGTTAATGTTTGCGGGGATTTTGTGATACCATTTGCTCTATTATAGATAGCATCTTGTCTGTCATTCGATTTTATAAAATACAAGTAGACTAATTTGAAAAATGGCAGATAACCATTTTCTTCATAAAAATGAATTATTTCTTTAGTCTCCTCATCATTTAGGAATTGGTATTTTGTTCGTATAATTATTTCGTTACATTTTTTAGGTGAAGAGTATGCTAATTGAATAAGGAATTCATAAAAAGAACTATATGCAACGATAATATCAGATGCTGTTTGTTTACCGCAGTAACGAATCTTACGATAATCCACAAGTGTATTACAAAATTGTATTATCGTTTTGGCATTTACTTGCTCTTTTTCTAATACATTTTGCGCTCTCGTTGAAAGTTGTCCTTTTATACGCTCAAACTCGTTGCTTAGAACTTCAATAAGCTGTGCTGACAAACGTGACAATATGAATTCAACCTTTGCTACGATAAATTGTTCGTTTACCAAGCTAAGGCAATTAGATAATTTGGACTCAAATGAATCAGCTTTGCTAATAAATTGTGGCGGTATGACTTGCAATGTTTTTAAGAGAATGTCATACCCCAGCTGCCAGCAATCGAACACCGTTTCAATAGAAACAGTATTTGGCAAGGCAAAAAAAACAGATGAATAATCCAAGAAACACTGCGTATATAATGTTTTTGCATTTGGAAACATATTGAGAAAATAATCTTGAACAACTTCCTCGCAATTTAATACACAGTCATCAAATATGCATTCGGCTGACAAAGGCAAATGATTCAATAATGTTTTATCTTGGCTATCTAAACTTACCAGAACATTAGAGCCATATCTATTTATAGCGTCTTGTAACTCTAAAATGGTTTTAGGTCCACAATTACGAATATGATACAAATCATTTGATTTCGCATACTCTAACAATTGAAAGAGGTTTTCAACTCCAATACTTTTGCAACAATTAAGCGCACGTACAGATAATATACCTTCTTTGATAGGGTCTATGAATTTCTGAGATGATTTTGTTGTATCCATGTTTATGACTTTCGTTTTAATTTTATTGTAGGATTACTATCATATTCTGTTTTCAAACGATACAATTCAGTACCGGGTGTGATAATGTCTTTGCGGAAGTTTGTGTAATATGATAGTAATTCCTGACCTTGCTGCGATAGTCCACTGAGTTCAGAAACAGAATCAAATTTGCTATTATGAATAATATCTAATAATTTTGATTTTTCCTCGTCTGATGATTCAGACATACATTTGTTCCAACATTTTCTCCAATGAGCAGTTCCAAATCCTCCCGGCTTATTATCTAACCATTCAAAGAAGAACCGATATAGAATAAATGTTTCCGGCATTTCTAAAAGCTCTAAAAATTGGTCTTCATTGTTTCCAAAAGCTTTGTAAAAAAACGTCTTGCCTTTTCCAATTTTTCCTTTGGTACTGTTTAATATGGCTTGTACTGCACGAATGTATTTTCTATTCCAATACTTCCCAACAAAGTCTCTGTTATGAGAATAGTCTACATCGCCATTTTTATCATGCCTAATGGGGTGGTATTTCATTGGGAAAGAATATATACTGACATTCAATTCTTCGCAAAACTCTACATTAATTCTTAAACGGCGATACAAGTCTACCGGCTTATCGTCAAAGTTATAAAGGAGATAATTGGAAAAATCTTTAAGACCGGCATTAACACTTAGCCTTATAGCCTTTTCGTAAAATGGCAAAGTCTTGATATTGTCAAAAGCTATACGTAAAGGACGGATGGCTATTTGGGATAATAATTTGATATTATCCTCATTGAAAAGGCGGGCATCTACTCCTTGATTGAAGTCTACAAATCTTAACCGAGAACTCGATTTGAAATGTTTATCGTAATACGATTTTATTTGTTGATACGCTAATAAGATATTTTCTTTTTTTGAGGTTAATAGTTTCCCAATATGATATTGGGAAATTATCCTATAAACTTCAAACGACTCATCTCCTTTAAGTGTTCCGTAAAACTCCATTATCAAAGATTGGCTTTTGCGTATATATGCACGGTCATTTACGCCTGATTCAAGATTTCTAATTGCAATTTCAAGCTGGTTAGGTGGCGTAAACATCGCTCCCTTGCCAAAACCACAATCTATTATATCTTGAATAATTTGTGGAAATTCTTCAGAAGCCAAAACATTGTTATCCATAAGCAAAAGATCTTTTTGATCGCCAAAATGCTCACGAATAAGGTTAATCCTTTCCTTTAGAGGAATATAAGATTGATAGTTTGGTTCCAAAATAGGTACAGCACAAAAAGGACAACGCCTAATACAACCACGAGTGGTATAGCTATAAAAGGCATTTGACATTGAATATTTATAATCAATCTCGTCAAGAATGGAATAGTCAAGAGGCAACTGGTCTATTATTTGAGTGTCACCTTTGTCGAGTTGTCCGGGAGTTTGAAGGACACCCACATATGGTTTAATACCCGTGGCTTGATATATTTCATTTGGCTGAATGGACGCAAGAACACCTCCAACCATTAAATCGGATTTCTTCTTTACAAGAAGTTTGGCAAAATTAATGGTTTCAATAGTAATATCCCAATAGAAAGTGAACAATGTTGTGACATAAACCCTATCCCATTCAGGGTTATCTTTCCACGTATTTTTCCAATAATAATCCTTATAAAAGGACAATATAGGAAATATTGCACCTTTTAGTTCAGCGTTACCATCTACCAATACATCAAGATATTCTTTTTTTCGAGTTCGAATATATTCAACAATGGCATCTTTTTTGAGATGCCAATCTATATCAACTAAAAATTCTGTTAGCTCTTCAATACAATGTTCGCTAATTTGTTCAATTATAAATCTTTTGAGTTCACCTTTATAGAACATAATATCCCAATTGCCTAAATTGCGATAATATGTTGCTATTTTCATAAGCCCAATAGGAGGGAACTTATTTGCATAATTGGGTTCTAGTAGTAATACCTTTCTTCTTTTCTTCGGACGTGCCATTATTTACAGAGTTGTTTAATTGCTCTTTCTTTCATTGTCTCAAACATTGTACGCTGACTAATGGGACAATTCTGGGAAAGAATTGCAAAAACTTTTCTAATAAGCTTGATTTCTTCTGGAGTACACTTTTTATTTAGGGGCGCAAATATATCTGTAACAGCAGAAGGAGTAGGTTCTTCCTGGATGGGAGCAGGAGTTGGAGTAACAATGGATATAGCTTCTCCGTTAGTCTTAACGCCAATATCTGTTAACGAAGTGACATTGGACGGTAGAATATCGGTTGGCAAATTCTCAAGAGTCTTCTTTATGGTTTTACCATAAATAGCCAGAACTTTATCTGATGCTTCTCCTATATTGTAATCATCCCTATACTTTGTCTTTATTTTATCAAATTGCTCAACTGTGGTTGATATTTTCGTTTGAATTTCAACCTTTTCTTTATCGGATTGAGGGGTGGAAGTTCCTGACAAATGAATATCTCTATAGAGGTTTTTAGCATCATTTGCTAAATGGTAAAGTTTTTGCAAATCAGAAAAATAGTCTTTGATATACTCGTAAAGTTTTATAGCTTCAGGAGTGTGCGTTAAGCCATCACGAGAACTATTAGGTCTTAGGTTTGGATGTACCGCATGTATTTCACCATAGAAATAATTATTACCTCTTGCCTCTCTAAAATATTGATTGAGCAAATCTTTTGAACCAATTTGAATATTTCTTTTTCTCAAACGAATACCTTTGTTGACATCTGAGGCAGGAATGGCTTTTGTAAAGGGAGTGATTGCATACCATCCCCAGCCCAAAAGACCAAACTCGCTATCTTCGAACTTGAAAAACTGAAGAGATGAAATCTCATCACCTGTGCCGTTAATCATCAAACCATATCGTTTCCTTATATCAATTTCATCATTTACCGTTAAACGAATATGGTCTAATTCTTCATTGAAGTCCTTATATTGAATAGGAAGACACTGATTATAGAGCATGTTTTTGAATTCTAACATATAGTCAATCGGTGCAACTTCTTTAAGATATTCAGAAACCTTATCTACATTCAAGAGACTTCTATGATGTTCAGAAACTTCTTCCATTCTAACTTCAAAGTAATGTTTGTCGGGAGCTTCTTCGCCAACGACGACAGATGTAATTCTATCTATTACTTGAGTAGCAGTACTTTTGTCTTCCTTGTTCGATATGATTTTTTGTGCTAATTCATTATCAAAAGCAATTTCCGTATACCGATTTTCTCCTTTCGCACTCGTCTTGAATATAAGGCGTTTACAATATTTTGCTCCAACCAAACGACCGATACCGTATTGTCCCGCCAAACCAATGCCGTCTTTATGAGAGTCTGCAATGTTCAAAAGAATCGGTTGCGCTTGTGAAACATTGATTCCAACACCATTATCAAGAATATGTATTTTTCGGGATACGGGGTCTATCGTAATTGAAACCTGACCTTCTTTTATATTTGACAATACTCCCTGCCTTTTTGCTTCAACAATGGCATCAAAAGCATTTTGGACATATTCTCTAAAAATGATAAGGGAATCAGAATACATTGAAAACATAAGTATCTCAATGAGATTCTTTCCAACTATGGGTTGGTATGTATTGTTAGTATTATCCATTGGGGAATTGTTTATAAGCGTTTCGAGGAAATTTTATGTTTACTAGCGAACGTAATGCAGGATTTGAAATAATATATTCTCCGGGAGTTAAACGGGTCATCATGTTTTGGTAAACCTTCGGGATATACCGATAATCAGGTTTTGATACCTCTATGGCGTTAGTTCGACCATATGCATGTGTAGCACAATTCCCTTTTACACGGTCGTGAATTGCACTTCTGAACTGTTCAACAGAAAATAAGATAATACCCAAAGAGCGACCTCTTTCTGCGATGTCGAGGAGTTGACGTAAAATTGGAGAGTTTTTGGGAACATCATTTGATGCATACTTGTTTAGTTCATCAACAAAAAGGATAACCTTATCAGGTATATCTGTTCGGTCAGCTCCTAGTTTTAAGTCGTAAATTGCTCTTGCAACACTACCAAATACAAAGCTTTGCGTATTCTCATCCAAACGAGCAATGTCTATAACCATTACTCTTCCATCTCGAAGGTTATTTGAGATTTCTTCTGTTAGGTCAACTTCACCATCCACGATGTTTTTACCAAAAACATCGTTTTGAATAGCTTTGCTTATGCAACGCTTAAATTTTCGCCAACTAGTTACGAGTATTTCGCCTTTATCTGTTTTCTTTGCCCCTGTTGACGATACTGTTTGTGTATATTCTGAAAGTTTTTCGTTAAATGTTGACCATTTTTCAACACCCTTAAAGTTTCCCTCTTGATTTATGATAAAATTGACACAACTTTCGAGAGTTCCAGTAGAATCATCTTCATTGGCAAGCAATAAGTCAAGTTTGTCTTGGCATTTTTCAAATGTGAATTTGTAGATAGAAGCCTTTCCTGCATCTATCTGAGAACGAATGTCCGATGGCTGAGCATAAGACTGTACATTTTCTGTCATTTTATCCTTGCTATACGGATAATAATATGTAACATTGTCAAATGGACGTGCAGATAATTGTAAGGTATCGCGATATATATCTATATCAGCTTGTGGCAGTTCCTTGTTCGGTTCATCTATAGCCATAAGGTCACGACCTTTCACATTAAAGAAAACAAACGCAGCCGTCTCTCCCTTTTCTGTTCTAAACTTTTCCTGAATAGCTTTAAGTAAAAACATTGAGTAAGACGTTTTTGCAGCAAGCCCTGAAATACCAGAAACATTGATATGTGCGCCATCGGGACCAATAAGGAAATGAGAGTTAAGAACGACCTTAACTTTTATAGCAGCATCTCCTTGGTACATTTGAAGGTAGCCACAAACCAAGGGATTCTTAACTTCATCATCACTTAGTCCTAATGCTCTCTTTACATCATTTTCATCGCAAAGAGAAACACGTCTGCTGTCCAATACAGGAGTATAGATGTTTTCCGTATTACAAACTACGCGTGCTTTTACATAGTTCATTCCAAGCCGCATCATATTTCCGATTGAGTCAGTTTCAATGTTTCCAAAATCACTGGAAATATAACTTGTGAAATGACTCGGTGCATCAGTAACGTGATTAATTTCTTCAACGACACCGTATGTTATTGAACCTTGTTCATGTTCAACTTTAACGATGTCAAATGGACTTAATATTTCTTTTTTGTCAGTCCAAAAATAGAAATCATCTATTGTGGAAGGGCACTTCTCTGTAGCTGACACCTTTCCAATTATTTTTGTACTCATATCAAAAGAGTTTATATATTATTTCGTTATTAGCATAGTGTGATTTACAGAATGTTTCAGTGAGATATACGGGATAAAGGTGGTTTGCCCATCGCGAATCATTACCGAAACATACCGGGTACGCTTCCCTAATTATATTTGCACTTATCAGGTCAATAAGAGCTGTTCGAATTTGGTCACTTTCGTTATTGAGAACCATTTCGCATTTTACAATGTCGGAGAAATTAGTTTCTCTAAAATCGCTGTTGCGCAAACGTAAATACCAAACAGCAAAAAAACTTCCAGAATGCTGCGACTCATAACGGTAAACTTTTGTCCGTTGAAAAGGTTTAAGCCCCGCTATAGTTTTTGATAGCTTATGTCCTTCAAAGTCAGGAATTAGTTCTGGGTCAAAAGATTTAGAAACGCCTACAACATATTTATAATTAGAACGCAATAAATTCCACTTGCTCATATCCATATTAGAAAATCGAGGATTATATTCAATAGAACCATCCTTAAGCAAGAAATTATCATCGTCTAAGAAACTGTTTAAATTTGATTCAATAAAATTTTTATGGCAGCCAAATCAATCATT
>OJNQ01003199.1_pt1 | contig 9843 bp, 7 predicted proteins | sample 1597621 | NCBI WGS metagenome assembly OJNQ01 (sample SAMEA2452137, study PRJEB22498) | human gut metagenome | reverse complement strand
GGTTCAGGATTTAACGGACAGAGTTTCGCTTTTCATGGGTATCTGCCGATAGAACCGGCCGACCGCATGCGTCGTTTGAAAGAGTTGGAGGCACGTGTTTACTCCGAAAACCAGACCCAGTTGTTTATCGAAACTCCTTATCGCAACCATAAGATGTTGGAAGACATTTTGAAAACTTGTCGTCCGCAAACGAAATTGTGTATTGCAGCCAATATAACTTGTGAAGGAGAATTTATTCAGACCAAAACCGTTAAGGAATGGAAGGGGAAATTACCTGAACTGAATAAGATTCCTTGTATCTTCCTGATTTATAAGTAGTATTTTATTTGAACTCTTTCCATATCTGGGCCACCATGTGGAGACGGTCACATTCAATTCTTAGTTCGTTACTGAACTTTTCCGGATTTTGTCTGATGTCTTCACAAGTAAAGAAGTAGCCTTCCGAGAGTTTGAATTCATCTTCATGGCTGACGGGAAGTATATATAACTGCACGAAAGCCGGTGTACTGCCCTGTGTACGGTAGCTGAGGATGAGTCTTGGAAAAAACTTCTTCTTATGTGTGGTGTGAGAAGTTGACTGATGTTTTTTTACCAGGTTCTTTGCGTGACGCTGGCTTTTTCTTAACGGTCCGTCAAATAAAGTCTTGATAGGGGCATCCCAGATTGTTGTGTTTTCTGTATGCGGAGTCAGATATATTTTTCCGTTACAGATGGGAACAATCCGTATGATATGTTGCTCTTGAGGAGATTGTGTGGCAGCAATCTGTATTCCTACGATGTTAATGACCAGACATATTACGTAAATAAGTGTAGGAATCAGATAGATGATTCCAAAGTTATTTTCAGGAGAAAAGGGAATTAGCTTGTTGTAGAGGAAAAACAATACAATTAAGTGGATACTGGAAAAAATCACGATTATTTTTGCTTCCAGTAGGTAAGAAGAAGTGAAATTAAGATGAAACTTCTTCAAGAAATTCCGATAAATTTCCGGGGCTGTTACATGGATGAAAGCACATACTAACAGCATGAATTCCAATGAAGGAGTCAGGCTGTTCTTAGGGATGTAATCATATCCGGTGAACAATCTTAAAAGGAAGCAGACACCAATTCCGATAGTTCCTTGCAAAAGGAAGAAATTAAGTCCTTTCAGGCGCAACACATCATAAAGCAGTCCCGCAATGCTGATAGCAAGTCCTGTTCCCAACATGGCGGTCGTTGGGAACAGATGAATGCCTATCAGTGTGATAATGATAGGAAGTAATCCAAATGATACAATTTTATCTTTGTATTTGAGCAATAGATTCATCGTTGAAAAGCATCTGTTGATAAAATTGCAACAAATGGAAAAAGAAAATTGTTCATTGTCTGCGGAGATGTTTTTCAGCATGGTAAGAAGAACGTACCAACGGACCGCTTTCTACAATTTCAAATCCTTTGGCTTCACCTATCTCTTTAAATTTCTTGAACTGGTCTGGATGGATGTATTCTGCTACCGGATAGTGCTTGGCTGTTGGTTGCAGGTATTGTCCGATGGTCAGTATCTGGCAACCGTTCTGTAGCAGGTCATCCATCGTTTCTTCTACTTCTTCTGTGGTTTCTCCCAGTCCCACCATGATACCGGATTTGGCTTTTAGTCCATTGTCTGCAATCTGACGGATAACTTTCAGGCTGGTTTCATAATCTGCTACACTTCTGACCTGTGGACTGAGACGGCGGACGGTTTCCAGGTTGTGTGAAAGAATATCGGGACGTGTTTCAATGACCTGTTGCAGTAATTCGCTGTGGCCTTGAAAATCGGGAATAAGTGCCTCTATGGTAGTGTCAGGACACAATTTTCGGATGGCCATCAGGGTGGCAGCCCAGTGTGAGGCGCCTAAATCCTTTAAATCATCCCGGTCGACAGAAGTGATGACTGCGTGGTCAAGCTTCATGAGCTGGATGGACTGGGCCACTCTGAGCGGTTCCTCCGGGTCCAATGGGAGAGGTCTTCCGGTTTGTGTATTGCAGAACTTGCAGGAACGGGTACAGATGGCTCCTCCAATCATGAAGGTGGCGGTGCCTTTTCCCCAGCATTCACCTAAGTTGGGACAGCGTCCGCTGCTACAGATGGTATGAAGCTTATGGGTATCTACAATGCGTTTGGTTTCAGTATATCGGGCATTGGTGCCAATCTGGATTTTTAGCCAATCAGGCTTTCTGATGTGTGTCATAGTGGTAAGATAAAAGAACAAAGAAAAACAGATGACACCAGTTTTTGGTGGCTGGTGTCATCTGCTAAAATGAAATATTATAGGTTCTGCAGGAAGAAATTAGCCACTCTGTTCATCAGGTGGTTGCGGGTATTTCCTCCGAAGATGCTGTGGTTACGGTTGGTGTAAATCTGTGTATCAAACTGGATGTTTGCCTGTACCAGTGCTTCACTGTACTCCATGAAATTCTGCAGGTGTACGTTGTCGTCTGCACTTCCATGGATGAGCAACAGTTTTCCTTTTAGCTTGGATGCACGGCTGATGGCAGAAGAAGCCTGATAACCGTCACCGTTTTCTTTCGGTGTGCGCATGAAACGTTCGGTATAGACTGAGTCATAGAATCTCCAGTCTGTCGGGGCGGCAATAGCAACTCCGGCCTTGAATGCGCCAGAACCTTCGCTCATTGACATCAGCGTGTTGTATCCTCCATAGCTCCAGCCCCAGATACCAATACGGCTTCCATCTACGTAAGGCAGAGTAGAAAGATATTTAGCTGCTTCAGCCTGGTCGGTAGCTTCTTTCACGCCGATAGAAAGGTAAGTGCATTTTTCGAATGCTGCTCCTCTACCTCCAGTACCGCGTCCGTCCACGCAGACCATGATATAACCTTTGTCACACATTACGGCTTCGAACATACCTCCGTCACTGAAGCTGCCGATACCCCACTTGTCGAGTACCTGCTGAGAGCCGGGACCACTATATTGGTGCATGATTACCGGATATTTCTTGGAAGGATTGAAGTTGGCTGGTTTCATCATCCAACCGTTCAGTTCTACTCCTTCACTGGTTTTGAAAGAGAAAAACTCTTTTGTCGGCATGTTTAGCTGAGCTGTTTTGCTTTTCAGTTCTTTGTTGTCAAGCAGTGTAACCATTTCCTGACCCTTGTTGTTGTTCAGCGTAATAAGGGTAGGAGTCTGCGCACTGGAATACGTGTTGATGTAATAGTTCAGGTTTTTGCTGAACAATGCACTGTTTGTTCCGGTACGTGTAGAAAGTTTGGTCTTTTTACCCTTTCCGTCAATTTTGTACACCGCAGTGCGCAAAGGGCTTCCTTCGTTGCTGGTGTAGTAGAAAACGTTTGCTTTCTGGTCCCATCCCAGGAAATCCTTTACCTCAAATTCTCCTTTTGTGATTTGTTTCACCAGGTTTCCTCCAATGGTGTACAGGTAAAGGTGGTTGTATCCATCCCGTTCACTCATCATCACAATGTGTTCAGGATAGAAAGTGATGTCTGAGTAAGCTTGTTCTTTGATGTATTGTTCAGCCTCGTCGCGGATGGCTACTTTGCAGATGGCACTGCGTGGGTTGGCCATATAAAGGTCGAAGCGGTTCTGGTGGCGATTCAATGTCATGATAGCCAGCTTTTCCGGATCATCGGTGAATTTGATGCGAGGTACATAACCGTCAGAATCTACAGGAAGTTCCATTTTACGGGTTACACGACTTTTTATGTCAAAAGAATGTACGCTAACCTTGGAGTTTACAACTCCTGCTTTGGGATATTTGTAGTCATAGCTTCCCGGATAGGTGGTGTACTCTGTTTTTTCCGGAGCCATACCCTTATACCATGGGAAAGAGTACATGGGAACCTGGCTTTCATCGAAGCGGACGTATGCAATCATTTTACTGTCTGCACTGAAATCGAAGGCGCGGTTATAGCTGAATTCTTCCTCATATACCCAGTCAGGAATACCGTTGAGTACCTTGTTGTACTCTCCGTCTTTCGTTACCTGCGATTCACTGTTACCGAAAAGCAGTTTGATAAGGTAGATGTTGTTGTTGCGCACAAATGCAATCTGATGACTGTCGGGTGAGAACAAAGGAACCTGTTGCGGACCGTTGTTTGACAAAGGTTCAAGTGTACGGTTTCTCACATTGTATATATAATATACAGCTGTGAATGAACGGCGGTAAATCGGCTTGGTTTCCGTTTGAATCAATATCAGGCTTTCGTCCGGTGACATGATATAGTCATCGAAACTTTTCAGCTTGTGGTTGCGGGCAGTGGCTACGTCAAAGATGGTAGCTACCTCTTTACCGGTCTTAAAAGAGTATTTGACGATTCGTTTGTGATCCTTGCTGATCTGGGTGTAATGTTCACCGTCCAGCATCGGTTTTAATCCCTGTATACTTTGTGCGCGATAGGTACCGTTGGCTACATCCTGTAGCGTTACCTTTTGCGCCTGCAGACTAATCAGGCACATTAGCGCATAAAAAAGTACAAAAAGTTTTTTCATGACTGTGTTATTTAAGTTTTACATTTATTCTTCTTTCTGAATTCCTTCTTCCGGTACAACTTCGGATGTTTTTCCTTCCTTGGACTCTGCAGGCGTATTTTCCTTGTCTTTGATGCCGAACAGCCAGCGGAAGAAACGAACGATGAAGTTCCGTTTTTTCGGTTTGACTTCTGTGGCTTCAGAAGTAGACAATGATGCAGCTGTTTCTTTTTGTATGGCTGTACTGTCAGCAGAGGCTACTACAGTTGTATCCGTGGCCAATGTATCTTTCACCAGTGAGTCTACGGATGGCATAGGGATAACCTGAAGAATCGTATCCTGCGCAAGAGAGTCAGCTGGAACTGAAGATACTGCAATGCTGTCTTTCTTTATATCAGGAGTGGGTTTCGGAGCCACAGGAGGAGCAGGTTTCGGTTTCTTGAAAGGAACCGGAACAGAATATTTACAGCGTACGTTAACTCCGTGTTCCTGTGCTGGAATCCAGTCGGGCATCACTATGATGGCATCTAAAGCGGCTGTATCCAAACGTGCGTCCAGCCCTCTTACAATGCTGGGAGAAGTGATGCTACCGTCTTTTTCTACAATGAATTGAATCATGACTGCACCCTCTTTCTGAGTTTTTTCAGCCAGTTCCGTGGTATGCGCCTTTCTTCTGATATAGTTGAAGAAAGCTTTCATCCCTCCAGGATACTCCGGCATTTTCTCTACTACGTGATACACCCGGTCGGCTCCTTTCTTTGTCATTCGTATTTCCAACGGCTGGTTAGGGTTCTGCAGGAAAGATTCGATGTCAAGATACTTGTTTTCCATGCGTTCTGCCCGTATCATAATCAGGTGACTGTAATCCGCTTCAATGCTGAATTCTCCCTGCGCATTAGAGAAAGTCCGCTTTCCTGTACCCTGGATGCTGATTTCTGCATGAGGAACAGGTTTGCCTCCTTCTTTCAGCACGCCGTTTACCAGTAATGTCTTACCGCTTTGCTTGAAACGTGCCAAATCCTCCGGACGGTCTATACGGATAATTGTATCTTGTGCTGCTTCGTCCAGTCGCAAGGATTTGATTGTTCTATTCTTATCTGTCGGGAAGTAAAAATTGGCAGTACGAACGTAATTGTTGTCGATAGATTGTTCGAAATCGATGAGACCTTGTTCATCGCTGATATACTCGCTGCTGTAGCCTGCCACTTTCAGAATGATACCTTGTTGTGGTTCTCCTCCGGTATTCAGTACGGTAATTCGGAAACGCTGTTTCTTGTTTTCCAATGGAGAAGCCCCCACTTGAGGCAATGTAACCAGGCAACATATCAGCCCGGCGAATATATAAATAAGGTGTTTCATAAGCTCGTTTATAAATATTCGCAAAGCTACGAGTATTCTGGGGTATTCACTCTTGTTCAGGTGTTAATAAAGATAAATAATCCGGCCTGGTAAAATTTACGAAGCCGGATAATTGAATTAAAGTTTGGTTATTTGGATGTCTTGGCAACCAGTTTTCGTAGCCTGAACATACGCAGGCGCTCCATGGCATGTCGGCGGCTCAATATGATTTGTCGCCGGTAGACGATGCAGGTTGTGAAGAAATATACGATAGCTTGTATCCAAAGTGCCTGATATTCGACTAACACTTCCGGAAGAGTTGCGCCCATGTTATTGATTCTTACAAACCCGTTGATACCGAACGTAGATGGGAATATCCAGGAGAATACTTTCCAGAACGTAGGTACGGCAGCTCCCGGCCAGGAGATTCCGGAGATGAACAGGAGCGGTACGGAGGTGAAGACATAAATCATCAGACACGATTCTCTGTGATGTATAAAGATGGAGCAGGTCATCGCAAAGAAAATACATGCCAAGATGTAAGGCACCACAAAAGCCAGCAAGGTCATAGGCTGTGCAATTTGTACCAAATCAAATAGTTGCGGTACAAGGCAGAGCACATACGCAGCCACTAATGCATAAATCAGGAAATAGGCCAATGACTTTCCGCCTACAATGCGGAGCGTACCCTGATACTGTCGGCTGATGGGGACCAAGTCTTTGAAGCGGTTATTCTCACGGGCGGTTCCCGCTGAAAGTCCGATGCCTAACAATAGCGTCTGCTGTATAATCAGGATGAGCACAGCTGGAATCAGGAAGCTGGCAAATCCGTCTTGCGGGTTGAATAGCGATACATCTTCGTATTCAATGGGAGCCGTACTGACCTCATCCTGCCGTTCCGTTGTATTTCCCATTCGCTGTATCTGAATTTTTTTATTTAAGGTAAGTGAAGCGTTGGTACTTGCCAATACCAGTGCTTTGTAGTATAGCATACCACTCATGTCACAGTAAATACTGACTGTAGTCTGTTTGCCGGAAGCGATGTCTTTGCTGAAACTTTCCGGAATGTAGAGAATGCCATATACCCTTGTTTCTTTCAACAGGTTTTTCCCTTCTTCCATATCTGCACAATGCGACTGGATATGCACGTCGGCGCTTGCATCAACCGTACGGATAAACTGGCGGCTGAGTGCCGTGTTGCTGTTGTCAATAACCGCTACAGGCACTTCGCGTACCACCTCATTGGTATAAATAAAGGCATATACCAGCGGGTAGGCCAGCGGGACAAGCAAGAAGAAAATAAGTACGCCCTGGTCTTTGAAAACGGCTTTCAGTTCCTGCTTGCATATATGGAAGAGACCTGCAAAGCCTTGTTGTATGGTTTGTTTTAACGATTCTTTTTTCATGAACGCAAAGGGTTAAGGGGTATAGACATAATGCAGCATGGCCGTGCGCATTCTTTTCAGGAAGAAGAAAGGCAGGAGCATGAACAGCAGCAGGGCGGTAACGGCATGCCAGGCATAAATGACCGGATAACCGTTTAAGGCCAGATTCACGTAGAGCAGGAAATAATGCCGCAAGGGGAACAAGACGGACAAAGCCTGCAGCGTGGGGTGCATCGCCATGACTGGGAAAGTGAATCCCGAGATGGAGAATGAAATGACTCCCCACAGAGAAGCAGCACTCAATGCCAGGCGGAGTGAACCGAACAAGCCGAAAAGGAATACGCCGAATGCTTGTGAGGCAAGCACCAGCAGCAGTCCGGCTAACAGCATCGGGAAAATTCCGCTGTGACACGGATAGTGCAGGAATCCGTACAAATACACGTTATAGAACGTAGCCATGATAAAGAACGTCACGGTTTGAGGAATCAATTTTCCCACCAGTGCCGTCACAATGGAGTTATCGGCCAGTTGCATCAGTTCCTTTGAAGTCTTGTCCTTTAATTCTGTTCCGATGGTATATACGGTAGTCAGGAAAATGAGCAGCATCAGGATACCTGGAAACAAGGTATTACACAGGTACACCGAGTAGTTCAGCCAAGGGTTGTTCAGTGCATGGGTAGAAATGACTACCGGTTGCAGGAAGGCAAGTGCCTGGTCTTCGGTAGCTCCTTTGGCTAATAGAGTTGCTTGTCCCACGGCTGCAGAGGCTAACTCCGACATGGTTCTCTGGTCCTTGTAGAGCAAGGAACCTGCTATCAGGTAAGAATAGTTAACATAGAAAGATACCTTAGGCTGTCTGCTGGCAAGAGCTTCTTCGGTCGTTCCTTTCGGAATGTAATAGAATGAATAAATCTCTCCGCGCTGTACGGCCTGTCTTGCTTCTGTGACACTTGGGTAATGCGCTACAATCTGGGTCTGCTGAAACGCGTCCAGGTTGCGGATAATGTTGCGTGTCGTGGCGGTGTTGTCGAGGTCCACCACTCCTGCAGGCAGATTGGTCGGCAGCCCGTTTTCCATCAGGGTGGTGAAAAACAGGAAACAGAACAATGGAGCGATGACCATGCAGAACAGGTACATCGGCTTGGTGGCAATACGGAGAATTTCTCTTCGCATCACTTTCAGGTAACATTGATAGGTGGTTGTCGACATGTGGATTTATTTTTCAATGATAGCAGACATACCCGGACGTAAATTTTCTACAGGCTGTACGGGTTTTGCCTTTACTTCAAAAGTCTTCAGGTCAAACTGACCGGTGGTCTTGGTGGCTTTCCATGCGGCATACGTACCTAAGTCCTTCATGACTGTCACCTGGAACTCAGCTTCTTTTTCCAGGGCAGGAACGTAGGCTTTAATCTTGCTTCCTACGGTGAAGTCTTTCAGAAAATCCTCACGTACGTTGAATGTCACCCACATGTCATCCAGTTGGGCTACGTTCATGATGGGAGCTCCTGTACCAACCAGTTCACCTACTTTCGGGAAGATTTCGGCCACTTCTCCATCGGCAGCAGCTACTAAGTAAGTTTCCGATACGTAAGAAGAAACCTCGGCTACAGCTCCTTTGGCACGTTCCACCTGTGCGGCAGCCATGGCTTTGTCTTCGCGTTGTGCACCATTCTTGGCCATTGTGTACTGTGCATTGGCAGCACGTTCGGTCGCCTTCATGGCATCGTATTGCGCTTTTGCTTCATCTCTTTTCTGTGCGGTCATCACCCCTTCCTCGTACAAGCGGTTCACACGGTTGTATGATTTCTCAGCAATCTCCAGTCCCGCTTTGGCTTTCTGCCACATTTCGTATGCAGCCTGCAGTTGCTCGCTTCTTGTGCCTCGCAGAGCCTTTTCATTCAGTGCCTGTGCAGCCTGTTCGGCAGCTTGTGCCTGCGACAATTTGGCCATTACATCCGGAGCTTCTAAAATAGCCAGTGTATCACCCGCTTTCACTTTATCTCCTTCGCTGACAAAGAATTTCAGGATACGTCCCGGTACCTTGCTCGATACCCTGTATTCTGTGGCTTCAGCCTGGCCTTGTATGATTTCAGGACCTTTTCCTAAGGTGAAGAATCCGATGATGCTGACGATAACGATTACGGCTAACAATGTAAAGAAGGCCAGCATGATATTGTTGCGTTGAGTCTTTTCCATATATCTGTATTATTTTAAAATTCCCATTGATTTGTTCAAATAAAGTTCACTCATTTTGACGTCTATCTGTGCGTCTATTTTTCCGGCTTGTGCCGAGAACCAGGCAGTTTGTGCTTCCAGCACGTTACTGGTCGGAATGACTCCTTCCTTAAATCCCAAATTGGCATAGCGCAGGTTCTCTTCTGCTTTCTCCATGTTCTTTTCGGCTAAAGCTAATTTCTTGGTCGATTCGTTTACCTTATAGGAGTTCTGCGTCACCTGGAGTTCCACTTTTTCTTTGATGTCTTCCAGTTTGTAGCGGGCGATGTTGGCTTCCGCCTTTGCGGCCTTTACCTTATAGATACCTTCTCCCCAGTGGAATACAGGGATTTTTACGACGATTCCGGCAGCCCACATGCCGCGGAATTTATTTTCAAATCCGTTGACGAGCGACGGATTGGTCACCAGATAATTGGC
>OJNQ01003195.1_pt1 | contig 9846 bp, 16 predicted proteins | sample 1597621 | NCBI WGS metagenome assembly OJNQ01 (sample SAMEA2452137, study PRJEB22498) | human gut metagenome | reverse complement strand
TCTGTTGTTGTTTTTGATGGTTTTATGATACTGGAAATTTGTGAACAGGTTGTGAGCAAAAAATGAAGATAATATGACGAAAAAGAAATTGCTGACATTTTTCTGTAAGAAATAGAATAGGTCAGTAGTATCAAAAGAAACCTATAACTGAATAGTGTCAAAAGTAGACCGTTAGGTTTGACAAATCATATAAAATGGAGTGTCAAATCTAACGGTCGTTTTTTGTGATATGGAAAGGAAAAGAATCATGGGAAAGATTTATGGGTATGTGCGAATTTCAACTAAGAAACAAAACATGGAGAGACAGATTCGGAATATTCAAAAAGAGTATCCCGAAGCGGTCATTATAAAAGAAGTGTATACAGGAACAAAGTTTCAAGGCAGAAAGGAATTAAATAAACTGATAAAGCAATTAAAGGCGGGGGATACCGTAGTGTTTGACTCAGTATCAAGAATGAGTCGTGATGCAGAAGAAGGGTTTCAAGTATATCAAGATTTATATAAGAAAGGAATAGAGCTTATTTTCTTAAAAGAGCATCACATTGATACAATGACATATAAAGCGGCTCTGCATAATGGGATTCCGCTTACAGGAACAAATGTGGATTATATTTTAGAAGGAGTTAATAAATACCTATTGTCATTAGCAAAAGAACAGATAAGGCTTGCGTTCTTACAGTCACAAAAGGAAGTTACGGATTTGCGGCAAAGAACAAAGGAAGGAATTGAGACAGCCCGGATAAATGGAAAACAGATTGGTTTAGTGCGAGGAACAAAGCTTGTTACAAAGAAATCTATTGAATGTAAGGAAAAGATTCAGAAATACAGTCGAGATTTTGATGGGATGTTGAGTGACAAGGAGTGTATACAACTTGTCGGAATTGCACGAGGAACGTACTATAAATATAAGAGACAAATAAAAGACGGAATTTGTTAAAAGTAGATTATGCAATTAAAATTATCATAGCAGGTTGGACAGATGATAGCATAAGAAAACTGATTTTCAATTACATTACAGGGAAGGATGAGGATTGATTCATCCTTCCCTTTTTTCGACTTTTTTTATTTTCCATAGCAACTCCATTAAAGTTGGATTTTAATTATTTAACTTTCTACCGTAAATTCTCAAATCATAATGATACACCATCTTCCTGTAACAAGAGTAACATTCCATTACCATAAGGAGGATATATCCAATGGGAATTATTAAATCAATCGTAACTATCATTATTGTCATTACAGGAAGAAAGGGAGGAAAGTAAGATGGCAGCAAATGTAGAAAGTATGTTTTATACAAGAAAGGCTCCATGGCATGGATTAGGAGTCAGAGTGGAAGAAGCACCAGAGTCTAAAGAAGCATTGATTCAGGCAGGACTCGACTGGAAAGTAGAGCAGACCGATGTATATGCGGCATCAGGAGAAAGAATTCTAGGATATAAAGCCAATATCCGAGATATTGACCGTAGCGTATTAGGAATCGTAGGTGACAGATATAAGATTGTCCAGAATGAAGAAGCTTTCGCTTTTACAGATGGATTGCTGGGAGAAGGGGTAAAGTACGAAACTGCCGGAAGTCTTGCCGGAGGGAAAATCGTCTGGATGCTTGCAAAAATTCCAGAGAAATACATTATATCTGGAGATGCTATTGAACCGTATTTGGTGTTTTGCAATTCTCACGATGGTTCAGGTGCAATCCGTGTCGCTATGACACCTGTGCGTGTCGTATGTCAGAACACGTTAAATCTCGCATTAAAAGGCGCAAGCCGTGTATGGTCCGCAAGACATACAGAAAATGTAATGAGTCGGATGGATGAAGCAAGAGAAACCCTGCAGCTTGCCAATGCCTATATGTCACAATTAGGACGCTCTATTAATGAATTACAGGCGAAGAAGCTTACGGATAAGAAAGTACTCGCTATGATCGATTCTCTGTATCCAGTCAGTGAGGATTTAAGCGAGATGCAGAAGAAAAATAATTTAAAACAGCAAGAGACATTAAAAGCCTGCTACTTTGATGCACCTGATCTGCAGGGAGTAGGAAAGAACGGATATCGTTTCATTAATGCGGTATCCGATATGGCTTATCACGGAAAACCTTTACGTCAGACAAAGAACTATAATGAGAATTTATTCAGGAAAACGATTGACGGTCTGCCAGTCTTAGATAAGACATATCAGATGTTGTTATCGGTATAAAGGAGGGGATACAGTTGAATCCAGTAAAAGACGTAGTTGAAGGGAAAATTCTTTCAGAAATGAAGAAGTACAGACAATCAAATAGTTTTGCAGCCACTACAACCGGCTGTGATACTGGAGATACAGAAAACACAGGACATCCGGTCTATGAGATTTTCTGTATCATTTTAAAGAAATTTGACCCAGTACTCTTAGAAAAGTTATTAGGGGTAGCCGATTTATTTGAATACTTAAAGCAGTTATGGAACAAGACAGAGAAAACAGAAGAAAAGAAAGGGGAGGAAAGATAATGAAAACATTAGAACAGGAAGTATTAAAGAAAATTGCAAAAAAGAGTTTATTTGTAAAGCTGGTTAATACAGAAAGAAATGAGTCATTAGTAGAGCAGTCCATATCAAAAGAATTTTTAGATCTTTCCGCAGTCGTAAGAGTTGTTCTGAAAATGGATAAAGAAGGAATGGCTTCAATGGCATTATCAAAAGGGGATGCTGAAATCTTAGGTATGACCGAAGAAGAAATTTATGCTGCGGCATTGGCAAATACATTAAGACTTTTCCCACCTAAATTAATGAATTTAGGGCGATATATAGAAATGAGTATTGGAGCAAAGCTTCCACTGGGAGAAGATGAAGTAACAACATATATCCTTACCAATCAAAAGGAAGTGGATGGAGCGATCTATTTTATGAGTCCAGAAGTAGTTGGAGCCATTGCCGAGGCATTAGAAGATGATTTATATATCCTTCCATCTTCCGTAAATGAGGTTCTTCTTGTAAGAGCAAGTGAACTGGAAGATGGAGTCGATGAACTGAAAGAAATGGTTCGAGATGCCAATGAAACCGTTGTGGCTGAAAAAGATATTTTAAGTTATAACGTATATCATTATGACAAAGAACATGGCATTACCATTGCAGCATAAAGAAAGGGGCAGTTAAAAATGAAATACGATATTGTGTGTTCCACGAAAAATTTATCAACAGAAGAATGGCTGAAAATAAGAACGCTTGGAATCGGCGGCAGTGATGCAGGTATCATTGCCGGATGTAATCCTTACCGCAGCATCTTTGAGTTATGGCAGGAGAAACGCGGGGAGATTCCAGTAAGAGAAGAAGAATCCGAAGTGATACATTTTGGTAAGGTTCTTGAAGATGTCGTAAGAAAGGAGTTCATCCAGCGTACAGGCTTAATGGTAAGAAAGAAAAATTCCATTCTTAGAAGCAAAGAATATCCTTTTATGATTGCAGATTTAGATGGTGTCGTCAGTGAGTTTGACGGCACTTATTCTATTTTTGAAGCAAAGACCGCTATTGAATTTAAAAATAATGACTGGAAGAATGGAGAGATTCCTAAAGCCTATCAGTTACAGGTTCAGCACTATCTGGCAGTCACAGGCTTTCAGAAAGCCTACATTGCTGTATTGGTAGGCGGCAATAAATTCTATTGGACGGAAATATACCGGGATGAACAGCTTATCAAGATGCTGGTAAGCATGGAATCCCACTTTTGGCATTGTGTTAAGACTGGGGAAGAACCGGATGTGGATGCATCTAAAGCCACAAGTCTTTATTTGGGAGCAAAATATAGTAATCCAAAGGTTGGTTCTATCATTGATTTGGATGAGCAGATGCTTTCAGCCATCGAAAAATATGAGCAGATAAAAATAGAGTTAGATTCATTAACAGAGCAGAAACAGCTTATTGAGAATCAGTTGAAATCTGCATTGGCAGAAAATGAAGCAGGCAGAGTAGGAGGACACATCATAAAGTGGAAACCAATAGTGCAGACTAGAATTGATTCTAATAAACTCAAAAAAGAACACAAAGAGATTTACGATGCCTGTAAAAAGGAAGTAAGCTATCGTAAGTTTTCAGTAGCATAATAATAAAAATATGGTGAGAGGGTATCTATAATGGTATCCTCTCTTTTTTGGAGGTATAAAATGAAGAAGATTCGGGAATTAAGAGCAGATGAGATTGAAGTTCGTGTTGGTATTGTTAAGAAAAACGGTATATCGTTATTACTGTACAAGGACGCACGCTGTGATATGAATATATTAGATGAAACATTTGGGATCACAGGCTGGCAACGGAAACATGAATTGATAAATGGTGCATTATTTTGTACAGTCAGCATTAAAGGAGAAAACGGAGAATGGATTTCTAAACAGGATGTAGGAGTGGAGTCTTACACAGAAGCAGTAAAAGGAGCAGCATCCGATTCTTTTAAACGTGCCTGTTTTAATATCGGCATAGGCAGGGAACTTTATACTGCCCCGTTTATCTGGATTCCATCAGACAAAGTAAGTATTGCAGAGGGCGATGGAAAGTTAAAAGTAAGAGATTCTTTTAATGTGTCATACATTTCTTATGATGAAAATGGAAAAGTCATTAAAAGTCTGGAAATCCGCAATCAAAAGAATGAGATTGTATGTCAGTTTAACATGGGGAATAAAGTTTCTAAACAGGCTTCTCAAACGGCAAATAAAAACCAGATTTCCGATTACCGTATGGGAAAACTGTATGATGAAATGAAACGTACAGGTGTGACAGAACAGCAGATTGTAGAACGCTTTCATGTATTTTTGGCGAATTTAACAGAGAGAGATTATAAGAGGATAATGAGTGCGTTAAAGAATACAGATACAAGAGCAGCATAAGAAAGGAGATTGTCATGGAGAAAAACAAGTTTATTGAAGAATTATTCTATGAATTATCGTGTCAGTTAGGTAAAGAATTTGAGATGAAACAGAAGCGTGTCTGGAAAAATAACGGTGTATCTTATGAAGGCTTAGTTATTGAAAAGTTGGAAGAAGAGTTGTCACAAGTTGTTTCTTTGGATAACTGTTATGAAGATTTTAGAGCAGGAATCAGTGTACAGGAGATTAGCGAGTAGATTTTAAAGGAATACCGCAAGGCAGCGGGAAATGTTTCTTTATTAAGTCAACAGGATATATGGAGTTATGAACGTATTAAAGACAGACTCTATGTAGAGATGGTAAATAGGAAGTGGAATGAGCAGTATTTGGAGCATAAATACTATGTTCCATTTCTCGATTTGGCAGTTGTATATTACATAGATACACAGTTGGATTATAAAAATGCTCCAGAACATAGAGGAACTGCCGTAACAAAGGATATTTTCAAAATCTGGTCGGTAGAGCCAGAAGTAATATGGAAACAGGTTTTAGAGAATATGGGAAAGGAAAGTCTATTTTTGATGCTGGTTGTAACAGAGGAAGAAAATTCGCTTATGACTTTTGAGGATGCCTTTCAAAAGAATCAAGGAGCATTAGCTTTATTACAAAAGAGTATCTTAGATGAAGCTAAGAAAAAGCTGGAAGAACCATTTTATATATTACCTGTTTCGATTTTTGAGCTAATGATAGTTCCCGAAAGTCAGGCAGATGAAGTGGAGGAGATGAAAAAAGCGATTATTGAATCTAATCATGAAATGCCAGTGGAGTATCTGCTTTCAAATAATGTATATTATTATGGAGAAAAGGAAGAGGTAGAGATAGCAGGTTAGGCATTAGGTATACAATAAAAACAGGAAGAAGCATGATGTTTCTTCCTGTTTTTTTATTTAGAATCTTTTTTTGAAGAGTAGATTTTATGGAACATCTGTATATATTGCTTAAATAAATCTAATTCTGCATCTGTTCCAGACTGCAAAGACTGGATCAAAGAATCTGGAAACAAATCAATATATTTATTGGAAGAACGGCGACCAAGAATAAGATAGTCAAGGGTGACATGGAATAAATCGGCAACTTCAATAAGCTTTTCGATAGATAAGCGGGCATTACCACATTCAATTGCACTACAATGTCTGACGGAAATATTTAATTTTTCTGCAAGCATTGCCTGAGTCATATGATTTTCTTTACGAAGTTTAGCGATTCTCTCACCTATTAACTTGTTTAAATTTTCCATTCTCTCATCCTCCGTTTCTTTTTGAAATTTATATAACTATTATATCGACTTGATAGAATAGAGAAAATGAATTAATGCAAGGTGTAATATAGAAGTAATATATCTATAAAATTAAAAAAATAATGATTAGATAGAATTAATAGTTCTTGCATATAGAAGTGAAAGGTGTATAATGTGAAGTATAATAGATGAAAGGAAGCGATAGATATGAATTCGGACTTAAAAAGTGCTTTAGATTTTGCGATTGGATATGGTTCCGTAGAAAACTTAGAGAAAGATTATAAGTTTCAACGCCGGATTTATAGAGTTATCACTTTAATTGAACTTGTTATTTGTGGAGTGATTCTGGCGATTAAATTTCATTAATCAAATCTGGGAGGAAAAGAAACATGGGTTTATTAGAAGATTTATTGGAAGGAACCTCTGCGGTAGCTGATACCTTGGATAAAGGCAGTCAGGCTCTCAGACAGGGGCAGGAAGGACTTGAATATACAAAAGAACGCTTAGATTGGGCGAAATCAGACCGTCCTAAAAAGGACAGAGCAGCCTGTGCAGATATTCGAAGGAAAATGGATTCTATGAGAAGAAGATACATTTTTCTGTGGATATTGATTATTGTCAGTACCGTAGCAGCGATGCATTTCCTGTAGGAGAAGTTTTCTATGAGAGTAGATTCCAGAGAAGATAATTTATGTGTTTTTTGTAAGTATTGGCTTGGGAAGAAAGCAGATGTCAGTCTGATTACAGGCAAAGGGAAAATGGAAGTTACACAAGGTTTGTGTGCGGCTTCTGGCAGTAATAAGCAAATTAAAAGTAACAGTCTATGTTATCGCTTTGATAGAGATATTATATACTGTTGATTTTACATTTTTACAAATAAGGAGGATATAGAAATGGTAAAAAAATTGAATGGATGTGTAGAAACTGTGGAAAAACAGAGAGAAGAACTGAAAGTATGGGTAGACCGTTACCAGGTCACTGTATAAGAATGGACGGAAAACCTCATAGTTGGGTAAAGAATAGAATAGTAAAGTAATCTGTTATTGATATAATAAAGATTTATTTTAAGCAAAGAAGGGATTTTTAGATGATAGGATGGGGAACAGCGACACTGGGAAATCCATCAATGAAAAAATGTGCTTTTTGCAAGTATTGGTATGACCCGACTTGTGAAATGATTGCACCATCTACAGCTGGACGATGGAAATATAAGATGGGGGTTAAAAGACCTTGTCGATTAAAGAAAAATGTAGAGATGAAATCTTCTATAAGTTGTTCTAATTTTGAATGCAAATTGTAGAAGCAAGATAAGTACCAGTGGTATGATATTATATCGCTGGTATTTTTGATAGGGGAAAAGTTTTATGAAAACAAGTATGAAATTTTTTATGGCACTAGCTATAGTTTCAATATGCCTTTCTAAATGTGGTGGTTCAAGTGGAGAGAAGTCTGCTAAACATAGTACACAGTCAGAAGAAATGAGAATTAAACAAAAAATAGCAGAGATGGCAGGAGAAGATGATGATTTGGATGAAGAGGAAACTTCGGAACTCTTAGCTGGTGTTAATTCAGGGTATGCTACAGAAGAAAGTACAGAATTTTCGGTTGATAGTGATTCAGAATATAATATGGAGGAAGAAGAAACATCGACTTCTTCGGTTAATAATGATTCAGAATATATTTCAGACGAAGAACAAGATTCTTCCAAGGATGGCGATTACATATTAGAGGGTAGTGATTCCAGATACATTACAGAAAAAGAAGTAGAAAATCTTAGTGAGGCAGAACGTAGACTGGCTAAAAATGAAATATATGCACGACATGGGAGAATGTTTGATAGTGCAGATTTACAAGATTACTTTGAATCAAAAAGCTGGTATAAAGGAACGGTAAAGCCAAGTGATTTTGATTTAACAAATATGAAAAAGCTAATATTGATTTAATAAGCAGCATGGAATAAAGTACAATGGGAAGAATCTTTATAAGGGTTCTTCCTGTTTTTATGTGCAAAAATATTTATTGTACAGAATTTAAAATTAATCTGTAAAGGAGAGAATGAAACTGTTTTAAACAGTAGTAAACACATTTTTAAAAATAAAATGAGCGAGGTGTTAATTTATGTATGAGTACATTCCAGAGGTAATGACATTCAAAGAATGCAAAGGATTGTTAAAAGTTGGAAAAAAATACTTTGCTTGATTTGATACACACAGGACAGATACAGGCTTTTAAAGTGGGAAGTCGATGGAAGATAACAAAGCAGGCAGTAATTGAGTTTATCCAGTACAGATAAGTCCATATTGAGGATTATTTTTCGCTATGGTAATATAATAATAACAGAAAAACTATACAGAATTATATAGATGCAGGAAGGAGGGTAATGTGGATACAGATATTAAAATGTCAGTAAAAGCAACAGATACAAAAGCTCAGTACGATAATAAAGCCAAGCAGCTTTTAGGTCATAAAATCATATTAGCGTATATATTGGTAAATACTGTGGCAGAGTTTAAAGGCATGAAGCCGGCGGATGTAGTGCAGTATATTGAAGGTGAACCATATATTGGTTCTGTTCCGGTAGATGCTGGAGTGACAAATATAGAAAATCAAGATAAAGTGGTTGGACTAAATACAGAGAATAGCGAAATTAATGAGGGAATGATACGTTTTGATATTATCTTCTATGTGCGGATGAGAGATGGACTTTCTCAGATTATTGTAAATGTAGAAGCACAAAAGGCAGAGCCATCGGGTTATGATATATTAAATAGAGCGATTTTCTATGTGAGCCGCATGATTTCTTCTCAGAAAGGCAGGGACTTTGTAAAATCTAATTATAATGATATCAAACGTGTATATTCCATATGGATTTGTATGAATATGGATGAACATAGTATGAGTCATATTTATCTTACACGGGATGATATAATTGGCTCTCATTACTGGAAAGGTGATATTGACTTATTAAACATTGTGTTGTTGGGGCTTGCGGAAGATTTACCCGAAAAGGTTGAGAAATATGAATTACATCGTCTATTAGGAGCTTTATTATCCGCAAATTTAAAGGTGAATGAAAAGCTCGATATTATAGGAAATGAGTTTCAAATTCCTTTGGAAAGTGATATTAGGAAGGATGTGAGTGAAATGTGTAATTTAAGTCAGGGAATAGAAGATAGAGCTTTTGAGAGAGGTACTGCAAACGGAATTTCAATCGGAAAAAAAGAAGGGTTAGCTGAGGTAGTTTTAAAGTTAATCAAAAAAGGGGTATCTATAGAGCAGGTAAGTGATATGCTGGATATGGATATTAAAGACGTACAGGATATAATAGAAAATAAGTAATTTAGTCAAACAAAATGTTGCCAAAGCCATAAAAAGGTTTTGGCAGCATTTTTTTATGCTATAATTATTTTACACAAAAGAAAGGAGAATAAAAAGTATGAAAAAACTAAAGAAAACGATTCTGAGCCTCCTGTTAACCTTGGTGTTAGTCAGTGGTATAACACCTGTTTCTAACTTAGCAGGTATTCAAGCAACAACTGTAGAGGCAGCCGTATCCAAGAAACAAATTGCAAAATTTGTTCGTGCTGTAGACGGAGATACTGCAAAGCTTTCTGTAAAGGGTACGACATATACGTTCCGTTTCTTGGCAATAGATACGCCTGAAACTGTAAAGCCTAATACTCCTCCAGCTTTTATGGGGAAAAAAGCATCGAACTAC
>OJNQ01003177.1_pt1 | contig 9896 bp, 9 predicted proteins | sample 1597621 | NCBI WGS metagenome assembly OJNQ01 (sample SAMEA2452137, study PRJEB22498) | human gut metagenome | reverse complement strand
GGATGAAACTAGAAGACCGGGAAGCACTTCAAGAACTGTTCGCGGGAGAGAAATTCGATATTGTGGTCAATTTGGCAGCCCAAGCAGGTGTACGTTATTCTCTGGAAAATCCATATGCTTATATCGAGAGCAATATCATAGGATTTCTGAGCTTGTTGGAATGCGCCCGACATAATCCGGTAAAGCATTTTGTTTATGCTTCGTCAAGTTCTGTCTACGGAGGAAATACGAAAACGCCGTTCTCAGAAGAGGACCGCGTGGACAATCCGGTTTCACTTTACGCCGCGACGAAGAAGTCTAACGAACTGATGGCACATGTATACTCAAAATTGTATGGTATTCCGACAACAGGCTTGCGCTTCTTTACAGTCTACGGTCCCTGGGGACGGCCGGATATGGCACCAATACTCTTTACAAAAGCAATATTAGCAGGAGAACCGATCAAAGTCTTTAATAATGGAAATCTCTCGAGAGATTTTACCTATATCGATGATATTGTCGAAGGCGTGACACGAGTTATAAGCAAGGTTCCGGAAATATGTGAGAATCACCCCGTACCAGCAGAAGTCTACAACATCGGTTGCGGACACCCGATGCAGTTGATGGATTTCATCCGCACATTGGAAGAAGTGCTCGGAAAAAGGGCTGAAATAATGATGATGCCCATGCAGAAAGGAGATGTATATACTACTTATGCTGATACTTTAAAACTAGAACAAGGCATGCACTATAAACCGAAGATTGAGCTAGAAGAAGGGGTGCAAAGATTTGTAGAATGGATACATTTTTCAGGAATTGATTTATAATAACAGCTTATAAATTAAAACTAGTGATCATGATTCGATCTAAACAAGATTATTTACAATATATCCATCAAGATGCTGTTGCTTTAGGAAAATGCGCCCCAAGTTTTATGTTGCATATTCGAAATTTATTATTCCCCCCCCTATTTGGAAATTTCAACAGATAATGCGAAAACTGGAGTATTTTTCCAATGTAAAAAGAAGAGGTGTTCGTTTATATTGGTATAAATGGAGATATCGCAAAGTATCCATCAAACTTGGCTTCTCAATTCCTATTAATACATTTGGGCCAGGGTTGTCCATAGCGCATTATGGGCCTATTATTATTAATCCGGCATGTAAAATAGGACAAAATTGCAGAATTCATGCCTGCGTAAATATCGGAGCCAGCGGAGGGTCATCGTTAGCTCCTAAAATTGGGAATAATGTGTATATCGGGCCAAGTGCAGTTTTATTTGGCGATATTACGATTGCTGACAATGTGACAATTGGTGCCAATGCAACTGTGAATAGGGATTGTATGGTCGAAAATGTTGTTCTTGCAGGAACTCCAGCTAAAATCGTAAAAGAAAATCAACCCGTCTGGTGGATGTTGAATAAGATTCATTTAGAAAGCACTAAATTAAGTGAAGACCAATAAATACTTGCCAGATATTTCCATTATCAGGCCGATTTGTATATTCTTATTAATTGTTTATCATTCATTCATTATTTACCAAGGAGGCTGGGAAATGCCCCTTGATTTTAAGCCGATTGCCGCATATTGGTGGATCGGTAAAATATCATATGCTTTTATGCTAGAACTCTTTGTTTTCATATCAGGATATGTATTTGCTCTATCTTTACAAAAAAGAGAACTATCATTTGGGCAATTGCTGAACAGCAAACTAAAAAGATTGATTCTTCCAAGTATTGTGTTTAGTGTCGGCTATTATTTTATGTTTTTATATACCGGCGAATTTCATATATTACATTTTTTGCAAACTATTTTATCGGGAGCAGGGCATATGTGGTTTTTGCCTATGCTATTTTGGGTAACATTATTGTGCTATATTATAGACAGAGTGAAATGTATCCCTAATTGGGTGAAAACTATAGGTATCGGGGGATTACCTATTCTTTCAGTCCTGCCAATTCCATTTCAGATAAACATTGCACTATATTATGCTTTGTTTTTTTGCTTAGGGATGCTAATTTTTAGAAAAAGAGCATATATCAAATCTCATTTCTGCAACAAACCAAGGCTTGCTATTTTATGGGGGGGGGTATTTTGCATAACATTTATCGGGGGGGCCTTATTTATCAGAGATATTCTCAATTTTTATGTACAAAATGATTCATTGATTATTAAAGGCACATCTCTTATTATTCAGAAATATGTGATGATTATATATGCTTTAAGTGGTATAACATGTGTTTATCTCTTAACAAACTATTACATTTTGTCTAAAAATATCAATTTGCCATCGTATGTTATTGAACTAAACTCAATATGCTTTGGTATTTATCTATTTCAACAATTTATCTTGAAAATATTATACTACAATACAAATTTGCCCTCAATTGTAGGTCCCTATTGGCTTCCATGGTTGGGTGTATTCATAACCTTATTGCTTTCAATTGGCTTGACTATCGTAAGTCGCCAAAGTCGTATTGGTAGGTATATATTAGGTTAATATTATTGTGGCTAAATCTATAGTTGTATACATTTGGGCAATGATGTCCAAAATATCTACACAAGGGATACAATTGTTCTTTATGTTACTCCTTGCCCGATATATATCTCCTGCCGATTTCGGGACAATTGGGGTATTAAGTATTTTTATTACTATATCCAATGTTTTGATTGACTCAGGAATGAGTGCGAGCCTTATCAAAGAAAAAGATATAACAGTAGATGATTGCTCCTCTCTATTCACATTTAATATTAGCATCAGTGTATTATTATATTGTATCATATATATATGTTCGCCCCTTATTGAGCACTATTTCCACATTGAAACGCTAGCTAGGGTTTGCAAACTTATTGCGATCCCGATTATAATCAGTGCTATTAGCATTGTCCCCAAAACATTATTAGTAAAACGGCTAAAATTCAATATTATATTTGGGGTCCAATTTATTTCCATTTTATTAAGTTGTGTAATAACGGGGGTGTTTGTCGTTGTTTACGAATGGAAATTAGATGCTCTCATTTTATATTACAATTTATCTGCAATCTTTCCTTCTGTTGGATATGTGTTGAGGATGAAATACATACCCCGGTTCAAAATTAAGAAACAGTCTATTCAAAAATTATTTGGATTCGGATTTTTCAATACATTGAGCAATATTGTGGATACGATATATGAAAATATATTGTCCATATTTATTGGCAAATATTTGAATGTCGCTCAAGTTGGTTACTACTCACAGGCCAAACGTTTAGAGGAAGTCCCTTCCAAATCTATAACAGATCTCATATGTGGGACATCCTTTCCCTTGTTATGCACCAATAATGAAAACAAGGACTGGTACATTCGTAAAATAACACAGATACAACACGTCTTGTACTCGATTATGATCCCGATAATGATGTTAATTATGATTTATGCCAAAGATATAATTAGGTTGATATTAGGTGAGAATTGGGCGCAGGCCAGTTCCTATTTGATCTTACTCGCGTTTGCCGGAATCTGGGTTATCATTGAGAATACCAATAGAACGTTTATTAAATCTTTGGGGCGAGCCGATATAATGTTTTGGACGTCTATATTCAAACGAACATTAGGTATCATAATTATAATTCTGGCATTATTGCTATCTCCTGCCTATTTGCTATATGCATATATCATTGCATCAATGATTGCGGCATTAATAAATGCATATGCATTATCAACATTGATTCCATATCCATTAATACAACAATTGAAACTTTGGCTTCAGAGTCTTGTTCCGGCCTGTATATTTTGCATAATTAATATTATCCTTTACAATTCGATCAATTCATATTTTGCACTAATACCATTAACCGGGATTGCAATTATACTATATATAGCAATACTACCATTATTTGGCATAACCGATATCAGAGAATTATTAAAGGAGCTTCTATTAATGGTAAAGTCAGCTGTAAAATGTTAATTTTAATATTATTCATCATATCATCAATACTTTTCGGATCGTATTTAATTGGTCCGTTTAGCATTCGAGTGTATGTTGCTATTGCTCTGATAATATATTTATTATACAAAAGAATTGTTCGCAAGAACCATTTTAATTTGCCATATAGCAGTATTTGGATATATCTTTTATTTTTATTCTTCACACTAATTGCAAAGATTTTCAGCGGTCCATTTGAAATAGATGGTTTTTTCAAGGATCTATTTGCGATGCATCTAATTGCAATAACAAGTTATATCGCAATTGATTTACTGGTAAAACATCCTAAGCAAATACGGGCAATACTAATTTTACTCATTATAATTGGACTTTTCAATAGCATTGTATCTATTTTACAATATAATGGGAATGCAACAGGATTCATTATAAGTCAATTCTTCGCCACATCTGAAATACAATATATCTCTGATCTCGAAACACGTTTTTTAACATCTTCTGAATTGCAATTAGGTGCGTTTGCAGTTCCTGGCATATTCGGACATGGAGCTAGTAATGGTGGAATGAATGCGACTTTATCAATACTATCATTATATTTCATTTTTGGTAAAGATCGACGATTATGGTGGATTGCTCTTATAATCTTCATAATAGGAGCTATTGGCAGTTTTGTGATTCAAGAGCGTTCTCCCATGGGGCTCTTAGCCATATTTGCATTACTAATCATATGGAAATATTCGCCCAAAAGGTTACTGATTCTTTTATGTGCCATAGGATGTTTTATCCTATTCTATTTTGATTTATTTTCCTCTTTAAATCCTGAAAAAATAGGCCGCTTTGCAGATATTACCAAATTTGGTTCTGACCGTCAACAACTTGCACAAAATGCAATTGTATTTATATCTGATCATTGGTTTTTGGGAGGAGATTATTTATATCACCAAATATATGGCCTAACCCCCCACAATTTCATTCTCCATGCATTCATTTATTCTGGTCTCTTCGGTGCATTGACAGTATTTGCCCTATTTATTAAAATCATCATCGATGCAGGAAAGATATTTATCCATGATAAAATTGGATTTCCTGCATTCTTTTTTGGATGTGCATTAGTTATATTTTTAGCGAATGGATTTACGCATAGCAGTTCGTTAATTACAGGAGATAATATAATTTGGCTACTCTATGCATTGATGTTACATGATGTACAATTAGAACGAAAACAATCATGAAAATTCTTTATTATTTTAAAGAGCAAGATACTCCAATGTATCAATGGCAACGATTCCATATATTCAGAGACCTATCTAAGCATGGCTGTGAGATTATCGTATTTAATCCTTTAAAGTACCCAACTATTGATATTGCAAATGCATGTTTAATCAAGCATTTAAAATCAGTTCATTATGACCTTTTCATGACTCCTCATAATGAAAGTGATTTATATATTGACATATTATTGGATATTAAAAAAACATCCATTCCCACTCTTCTAATATGTTTTGATAACTTAACTATACCTCATTCTCATAAAAAAATATGTAAATATTTCGATTTGGTATGGTTAACATCTAAAGAAACTAAATATCTATTTGATAAATGGAAAGCGAACTCAATATGTCTTCCATATGCAGCTAATCCTGATTTATGTATTCCTAAACATAATATTGATATTCCTAAAATAGTATTTATTGGAACACCCTATGGCAGCAGAGCTAAAATGATAAATACTCTATTAGCTAATCATATTCCAATTACATTATATGCAAACATTGCAATATCTACAAATAACCAAAACATTAAACATGCCAATTATAAAGATCTGATAAATTCAGGTTTGAATATGTTACATTATCCAATAGGACGAAAGCTATTATATGCCAGCATAAAGAATAAGATATTTAGACAGTCAGTACTAAGTTTAAAAGATGAGTACTTGGAGATACATCCTGCTATCCCACTACAATTGATGATGGAAACCTATTCTCAATATGCAATGGCGCTTTCCAGCGTAGCGAACAGACATACCGGAATATTAAAGCATCCTGTCAACATTGTCAATTTACGTAGTTTCGAAATTCCAGCTGCCGGAGGGTTGCAATTTTGCTCCTTCCATTTTGAATTAGCAGAATATTTTGAATCGGGGAAAGAAGCTATATATTATACAAATGAACAAGATATGCTAGAAAAAGCTTGTTTCTATCTCTCACCGCGGCAAGCTTCACTACGTCAGAAAATGAAACTAGCAGCAAGGCGGCGAGCTGAAAACGAACATACTTGGTTTTGCCGATTCCAAAAAGTCTTTGATAATCTTGGGTTGAAATACGATAAATAATAGTTATGCATATTTGTGTTGTGGCAGAAGGCTATCCTTTTATTCATCGTGCTTATTTTACTTTTGTCAAACAGCTGTGTGTTGCAATGGCTGATTTAGGTATACAAGTCAGTGTAATTGCACCGCAAAGCATTACGAAGTCGATTGTTCGCAAAGTTCCGATTGCGCCAAAATACAGGAGAGAAAAAACAACCAAGGGAAATTATGTAGACATATACTCCCCTCGCATTATTTCTCTCGGACAATTGGGAACAAAAGGTGGATTTAAACATTTTAACAGTTTTTGGTTCAGTCGGAGTGTATGTAAGGTCGTTGAAAAGTTTGAAAATAAACCAGATGCGTTATATGGCCATTTCTGGCATTCAGCTTACGCTGTATATCCTGTAGCCAAAAAATATAAAATTCCGTTGTTTGTTGCTTCCGGAGAAGCTGAAATAGAATTACATCGCAATTATTCTCATGAGCATTTACGAGAATTCATTGCTTACGTCAACGGAGTAATTTGTGTATCTACAAAAAATAAGAATGAAAGTGTTAATGCTCAACTAACGACAATGGATAAATGCATTGTAATTCCCAATGCAATTGATGTATCATTATTCTATAAAAAAGATAAAGAAAGGCTGCGTAATAAATTAGGAATTTCCCAAACTGACTTTGTTGTAGCATTTGTCGGAGGATTTATTCACCGTAAAGGAGCTAATCGAATTGCATTGGCAATAAAACAATTGGCTGACCCCTCTATAAAATCTATATTTATTGGAAGGCTGATGGGACATAATGATCAATATCTACCACAATGTAATGGTATCATACACAGAGGTCCTGTTGCCCACGACAAAGTTGCCGATTTTTTAAGTTGTGCCGATGTATTTGTAATGCCGACCTTACATGAGGGTTGCTGCAATGCCAATATAGAAGCGATGGCGTGCGGTCTTCCCATAATTTCATCTGATCGAGATTTTAATTACGATATATTGGATTCTTCTTTCTCTATATTGATAGATCCGATGAATGTAGAGGAAATCGCTCAACAGATTTCATATCTTAAAACACATCCAAAAGAACGTGTGCAGATGGCTGAAAACGCTTTAATAAAGTCACAATCATATCATATAGAGAATAGGGCAACTCGAATTATTAATTATATTTCATCCCATTTATGAAAACCATGATGCTGGTCTTCGGCACGCGTCCGGAGGCTATTAAAATGGCTCCTCTTGTCAAGGAGTTTCAAAAATATTCCAAACAGTTCCGTACTGTAGTCTGTGTTACAGGACAGCACCGAGAAATGCTTGACCAGGTACTACGATTATTTGAAATAGCTCCCGATTATGATCTCAATATCATGAAACAAGGTCAAGACCTCTATGATGTTACCTCGCGTGTACTTTTAGGAATGCGCAACGTATTTAAAGAGGTTTTGCCAGATGTGGTGTTTGTTCATGGCGATACAACAACATCTACAGCAACTGCTCTTGCTGCGTTTTATCAACAAATACCTGTTGCTCATATCGAAGCTGGACTTCGGACATACAATATATATAGTCCATGGCCTGAAGAAATGAATCGGCAAATTACAGGGCGTATTGCCACATACCACTTCTCACCCACTCCTTTAAGTCAGGATAACTTACTTAAAGAAAATGTGGCTGAAGATAATATTACAATAACGGGCAATACTGTCATTGATGCTTTATATTGGGTTGTAGACAAGATCAAGAACAATGAAAATTTGTCAATCAAATTAGGTCAAACACTAGCAACAGCAGGATATGATATCAATCGTTTGACGAACAATAAAAAACTTGTGTTGATAACCGGTCACCGCCGAGAGAACTTTGGTGACGGATTCATTCAAATGTGTACGGCAATCAAGGATTTGACACAAAAATACCCCAACGTAGACTTCATCTATCCAATGCATTTGAATCCGAATGTGCGTAAACCGATTCATGAGGTATTCGGTAAAGAGTTATCAAATCTAAAAAATATGTTCTTCATTGAACCACTGGAATATCTTTCATTTGTTTATCTGATGGAAAAATCAGCAATCGTACTGACAGATAGCGGAGGAATCCAGGAAGAAGCCCCAGGCTTAGGTAAGCCGGTATTAGTAATGCGGGACACGACAGAGCGACCTGAGGCTCTTTCTGCCGGTACAGTAAAATTAGTTGGAACTGATTACGATAAAATTGTTCGAAACGTTTCAGTATTATTGGATAATGCTACTGCTTACAAGGTGATGAGTCAAGCGATTAACCCCTATGGAGATGGGAGGGCTTGTGAAAGAATTGTAAATAAATTTAAGGATCATGAAAATAGCTCTAATCATTGGAAATAACATTTGGTTCTGCCCATTTTTGGCTATATATACTAAACTATTAAAAGAATGGGGCATTGAGTATGATATTATTTCGTGGAATCGTGATGGATTAGAGAAACCTGAAGGAATACAGTATAATAAACAAATTAAACTAAGAGGGCGATTTACTAAATTTATCCCATATCTGTTATACATCAAATTCGTGAAAGAGACAATCAAAAAAGAAAAATACGATAAACTTATCGTCTTTAGTCCTCAAATTGCCATTTTCATGTTTGGATTTCTTCGTAAATTCTATAAGAATCGTTATATTTTTGATTATAGAGATCTTTCGATAGAGCAATCCAAAATCTTCAAGTATCCATTTCACTCTATCTTAAAGTATAGTTACGCAAATATAATCTCTTCTCCTGGATTTAAGAGATGTTTACCCAACCAATTCAGATACATTCTCTCTCACAATTTTAACATTGATCTTGTACGAAAAGCAATAGCACAACCCATTACGGAACCAGATGAACTACCACAAATCATAAATGTACTGACTATCGGGGGAATCCGAGACTATTCTTCAAATATTGAAGTAATAAAAGCTTTGGCAAACAAAACAGGTTTTCAGATGCAATTTGTGGGAAAAGGGCCTGCAACTCAATTAATACAACAATATGTAGGCCAAGCTAAAATCAATAACACCACATTTGAAGGATACTATTCAAAAGAAAAAGAAGGGGATTATATTAACCAATGCTCATACCTTAACATTTTTTATCCAGCTATTATTTCACATGCAACAGCATTATCAAATCGGTTCTATAATGCACTCATATATAAAAAGCCGATGATTGTAACTGCCAATAGTATCCAAGGAGATTATGTCGAGAAATATCAAATCGGATTAGCTCTTCACGATTGCAAAGATCTTGACAAAAAACTGAATACATGGATTCAAAATATTGATTACAAGATTTTCAGCAAACAATGCAATAATTTGTTAACACAATTTCTTAAAGATTATAATATTTTTTCCAAAACACTTTCATCATTTTTACAGTCATATTAATATACCTCAATAATTTCAATCATGTCTATTTTCACAAATAAAACATTATTGATCACTGGTGGCACAGGCAGTTTCGGTAACGCCGTGCTACGTCGCTTCCTCGATAGCGACATCAAGGAGATACGCATTTTCAGTCGGGATGAAAAGAAGCAGGATGACATGCGTCATGCGCTGCAGAACCCGAAAGTGAAGTTCTACATCGGCAATGTCCGCGACAAGTCATCGGTGGATATCGCAATGCGTGGCGTCGATTATGTTTTCGCAGCCGCAGCG
>OJNQ01003174.1_pt1 | contig 9910 bp, 9 predicted proteins | sample 1597621 | NCBI WGS metagenome assembly OJNQ01 (sample SAMEA2452137, study PRJEB22498) | human gut metagenome | reverse complement strand
ATAATCTTATCCTGATAGGTATGCCGGGTGCCGGAAAAAGTACAATAGCCAAAATAGTAGCAAAGGAACTGGGATTTATTTATGTGGACACAGGTTCTATGTACAGAACAATGGCACTTTCATGCTATAGAGCAGGAATAAAAGCTGATGAAGAAGAAAAAGTTGTGGCAAAATGCAGGGAAGCGGAAATATCCATTAGGTATGAAAATGGTGTTCAGAAAATGAAGCTAAACAATGAAGATGTAAGCGGTGAAATAAGGCAGGAGGTTATTGGAAACATGACCAGTGCCATTGCAGTGTATGGTCCGGTAAGAGAAAGATTAGTGGAAATGCAGCGTGACATAGCAAGTAAAAATAATGTCGTTATGGATGGAAGAGATATTGCTACTGCCGTGCTTCCAAATGCAGACCTTAAAATATATTTAACGGCAAGTTCTAAAACAAGAGCTGAGCGAAGATATAATGAACTTCTGGAAAAAGGTGTGGACTGTAACATAGAAGATATTGAAAAGGATATTAAAGACAGGGATTACAGGGATATGAACAGGGAAATTTCACCTTTAAAGAAAGCTGATGATGCGGTTTTAATTGATTCATCCAATATGAATATTGAAGAAGTTGTAAATAAAATTAAAGAGCTTGCAAAGGAAGGTAAATAGTATATGGATATTGTGCTGGCAAAAAGCTCAGGCTTTTGTTTTGGTGTTAAAAGAGCCGTAAACAGTGTTTATGATGAAATAGAAAATCATAATACAGGAATATATACCTATGGCCCCATTATCCACAATGAGCAGGTTGTACAGGATATGGAATCAAAGGGTGTAAAGGTTATAGATGATTTAGAAGGACTAAAGATAATTACAGAAGGAACAGTAATTATCCGCTCCCATGGAGTAGAAAAAAGCATTTATGATTTATTGGAAAATAAAAAAATACGAATAGTTGATGCAACATGTCCTTTTGTAAAGAAAATTCATAATATTGTTTTGGATGAAAGTAATAACGGCAAGACCATAATTATTATTGGAAATGACAATCATCCTGAAGTTGAAGGTATAAAAGGATGGGTAAATGGAGAAGTTATTGTTATAAATAAAGAAGAACAGATTGAAAAACTGAGTTTACCGGAACAAACTAAAGCGTGTATTGTGTCCCAGACGACATTTAACCACAATAAATTTAAATATTTAGTTGAAATTATAAGAAAAAAGGGGTATGATATTACTGTTGTAAATACGATTTGCAATGCTACACATGTAAGACAGGTTGAGGCCCAGAAAATTTCATCCAAAGTTGATGGGATGATTGTAATTGGTGGAAAGAACAGTTCCAATACTCAGAAGCTTTATGACATATGTCGAAATGAGTGTGAGAATACTTTCTATGTACAGACGGTGAAAGACTTAAATTTACATGAATTGAAATCATTGAAGTCTATAGGTATTACAGCAGGGGCATCCACCCCAAAGAATATTATTGAGGAGGTTCGTACTGAATGTCAGAAATGAGTTTTGAACAAATGCTTGATGAAACATTTAAGACTATCCATAATGGAGAAGTTCTTGAAGGAAAGGTGATTAGTGTAAGACCTGATGAGGCAGTCCTTAACATTGGTTATAAGGCTGATGGTATTCTTACTAGCAATGAATACTCTAACACACCGGTAGATCTGACAACTGTAATTTCAGTAGGCGATGAACTGACAGTCAAAGTTCTTAAAGTTAATGATGGTGAAGGACAGGTTGCTTTATCATATAAGAGACTTGCTGCAGAGAAGGCAAATAAGAGACTTGAAGAAGCTTTTGAAAATAAAGAAGTTCTCAAAGCACCAGTTGTACAGATTTTAAAAGGTGGTTTGAGTGTTGATGTTGAAGGTGGCAGAGTATTTATTCCAGCCAGCTTAGTATCAGATGCATTTGAAAGAGATTTAGATAAGTATCTTAATCAGGAAATTGAATTTGTAGTTACAGAATTTAATCCTAAGAAGAGAAGAATTATCGGTGACAGAAAGCAGTTAATCGTAGCTGAAAAAGAAGCAGCTAAGAAAGCTTTATTCGAAAAAATCGAAGTTGGTCAGACAGTAACAGGTGTTGTTAAGAGTGTAGTTGATTTTGGTGCATTTATCGATATCGGTGGTGCAGATGGTCTGTTACATATTTCAGAAATGTCATGGGGAAGAGTTGGAAATCCTAGAAAACTCTTTAAACCAGGCGATGAAGTAACAGCATTCATTAAAGAAATCAATGGCGATAAGATTGCTTTAAGTCTTAAGTTTGAAGATACAAACCCATGGGCTAATGCAAGTGAAAAATTTGCAGTTGGCGTTGTTGTAACTGGTAAAGTTGCAAGAATGACAGATTTTGGTGCTTTTGTTGAAATTGAACCAGGCGTTGATGCATTATTACATGTATCACAGATTGCAAATCATCACGTTGATAAGCCATCTGATGAATTAACAATCGGTCAGGAAATCGAAGCTAAGATTGTTGATTTTAACGAAGAAGAAAAGAAGATTAGCTTAAGCATGAAAGCTTTACTTCCACAGGAAGATGAAACTGATGCAGAAGAAGTTGAAGAAACAACTGAGGAATAATATTATTGAGTTAGATTGACTCGTCATAATAACAAAAAGCAGGCACTTAGTTGCTTGCTTTTTGTCTTAAAAGATTATTTTGTTAATTAGGGAGTTTAAATGAGAGTTATAGCAGGCAAGGCGAGAAGATTACAACTGAAAACAATTGACGGTATGGGAACACGCCCAACAACAGACAGAATTAAGGAAACATTATTTAACATGATAAATAACGATATGCCGCAGGCAGTTTTTCTTGATTTGTTTAGTGGAAGTGGAGCTATTGCCATAGAAGCTTTAAGCCGTGGAGCTAAAAAAGCATATCTTGTGGAGAATAATAGAGAAGCCTGCAACTGCATAAAAGAAAATCTGAAATTTACACATCTTGAAGATGGAGCACAGTTAATGCAGATGTCATGCAACGAAGCCCTTGCCAGACTAAATGGCAGGGAAATATTTGACGTAGTATTTATGGATCCACCTTATAACAAAGAATACGAGAAGGATGTGTTGATTTTTCTGGGAAAATCTGATTTAATAAATAAAAGTTCAAGGATAATCGTTGAAGCATCTTTGGATACAGATTTTTCATATGCTAGTGAATTAGGATATGAAATAATAAAAGAAAAGAAATATAAGACTAACAAACATGTATTTCTTAAACTTATAGGAGAGTGATATGAGAAGAGCAATTTATCCGGGAAGTTTTGACCCGGTAACCTTTGGTCATCTTGATATTATTAGGAGAGCTTCTAAGATTGTAGATGAGCTGGTAGTTGGTGTTTTGAATAATAATTCTAAAACGCCGTTGTTTTCAGTAGAAAATCGTGTTAAAATGTTGGAGGAAGTGGTCAGGGATATCCCTAATGTGAAGGTTATGTCATTTGAGGGGTTGTTGGTTGACTTTGCTAAGAAGATTGATGCACAGATTATCGTCAGAGGTCTTAGAGCTGTAACGGATTTTGAATATGAGTTACAGATGTCTCAGACTAATTCTATATTGGATGATAATATAGATACTATATTTTTTACAACAAGTCTGGAGTATGCTTACCTTAGTTCAAGTACTGTAAGGGAGGCTGCGTTTTATGGAGCTGATATTAGCAGATTTGTTCCGGAAAGTGTTGTTAATCAGGTATATGAAAGATTAAAGGATAAAGGAGAAAAAAATGAGTAAGATTGAACAGATTATTACAGAGATAGAGGAATATATTGATAATTGTAAATTTCAGCCATTATCAACATCAAAGATTATTGTAAATAAAGATGAAATTGATGAATTGTTGGCAGAACTTAGGCTTAGAACACCGGATGAAATTAAGAAGTATCAGAAGATTATTGCTAATAAGGACGCTATCTTAAATGATGCCAAAGAACGAGCAGAAGCTATGGTTTCAGAAGCTACAGCTCATATTAATCAACTTGTAAGCGAACATGAAATTATGCAGAAAGCTTACGAAGAGGCAAACCAGATTATTGAACAGGCTCAGGCAGAAGCTCAGGGGATTTTAGATTCAGCTACAACAGAAGCTAACGATTTAAGAACAAGAGCTATGCAGTATACAGATGATATTCTTGCAAATGTTCAGAGCATTTTATCAACAGGTATGGATAGCTTTGAAAGTGCTCAGAACACAATGATGACATCACTTAACAGCTCATTAAACGTTGTTGTTGAAAGCAGAAAAGAACTTGGCGGAGCTGAGGACGAAGAATCTGTAGAAAACGGTGAAGATGACAATTTATCAGTAGATTTATTATAGCTTTAAACTATAAGAAGGCAAAAGTACCAGTGTACTTTTGCCTTCTTGTAGTTTATGGAACAATTAATAGAAATTCTATTAATTACAAGACATCCATATGAAAAATATTATATTGAAAATAAGAAAGTGCTCTATTTTTCCAAGAACATAATATCTCTTTAAAGTAGAGTTATTAAGAAAACTAAAGGATTGGAACATAATACTTAAACCACTTAATATAATGGAAGAACATGTTAAATATATTTTAAGGTACAAATTACTTTCAGTTGATATGTATAATGAAGCGGTGGTTATTTCTGTTAGTCCAACAATTATATATTTTTGCAGTACCGGTATCTTATTAATGTTAATTATAAAATTAACTAGGATGTTAAAGCAGATAATATATATGCTAAGCTTGGCAAGGGAATACAAAGTTGCAAGTATTGAATTGAAAGTAGATTCTGTGTGTACAGTGTTGTTATTATTTGTAAATTTTATAAAGCGACTATTAAATAAGCCTGTTAGTAATGGAGGCAAATAAACAAAAAGAATTATTAACCACGGTGGAATACAGTTATTAAGGCATTTGTTTAATACATAATTTATCAGAAAAGAAATGCTTGAAATATTACAAAAGGTTATTAAAAGTTTTGCTTCTTTAAAAGAAATGTTGTTGGCAGAATACAAATCACCGATTATTTTTGCACCCATAGGATAACCACTTGTAAAACCGATTATTAAGGCAAAGGTTCCATATTCCGACAAGCTCATCAATTTGTTGAAAATGGGGTAAAATATGGCAGAAACTGTAGTACAAAGATTGTGAGCCTGCATATAGTTAGTAATAAGCATAAAAGGAAGTAGTGAAGGAATAACAGAATACAAGCATATTTTTATTCCTAAAATTACATAATTTGTAATATTGACAGAATAAATAATACAGCATGCCATGATAAAAAGACATACAAAAGAATACACATATTTTTTTGAGCGTACTGATTTAGGGAGGATTAACATTAAATTTATCACTGTTTTTTATATATAATATTATTAAAAATTTTTTTTATTACTGCTATAGGTTGAAAATAATCACAAAATACAATAAAATGTATGGGAAAGTTTAGAGGTGCACAAATGAAATTATCGTCAATATCAAGTAGCAGTAAAGGTAACTGTATTCTTGTGGAAAATAATAATTCATCAATATTAGTTGATGTGGGAATAAGCAGAAAAAAGGCAGAAGAAGGCTTGAAGTTTTTCGGGAAAAAGCCTGAAAACATAGATGGTATAGTAATTACTCATGAGCATAGTGACCATATTAAGGGACTTGGAGTTTTTCTTAGAAAATATCAAGTGCCTGTTTATGCTACTGAAGGCACTATTAACTGTATTCTTAACAATAAAACAGTTGGAAAGGTTGACAGTGATCTTTTTAATGTAATTAAGCCTGATAGAGATTTTTTCATTAAGGACATTGAATTGTTACCGTTACATATTAGTCACGATGCGGCGGATCCTGTGTGCTACAGATTTTTTGAAAAAGAAAAATCTTGTGCAGTTGTTACAGATTTAGGCGAGTACGATGACAAGCTGGTATCAAGTCTTCAAAATCTTGATGCGGCATTAATTGAGTCAAACCACGATGTTAACATGCTTCAGACAGGACCTTATCCATATAGCTTAAAACAGCGAATTTGGGGAAACAAGGGACATTTGTCCAACGAGGCTTGTGGAAGATTGTTGAACCGACTTTTAAGTGACAGATTAAAGCATATACTTTTAGGTCATTTAAGCGAAGAAAACAACTATCCTGAACTTGCCTATCAGGCAGTCAGAAATGAAATAAATTTTAGCCCTGATAAATATCAGGCAGATAATCTTGATATTAGAGTCGCAAGCAGAGTAAAACCAATTTTAATAAAAACCAACATTCTTTGTGTAAAAAAGTCACACAGAGAAGTTTTTAAAAGGAGGACTTTATGAAGAAAACAATTATTACAGTAGTAGGCAAAGACACAGTAGGAATTATTGCAGGGGTATGTTCATATCTTGCAGAAAACAATGTAAATATCCTTGATATTTCACAGACTATTGTGCAGGAATATTTTAACATGATGATGATCGTAGATTGTAATAAGGCTTCTAAGCCGATTAATGAACTTTCAGATGACCTTGATAAATTAGGTGAGAAGATTGGTGTTAGTATTAAAATGCAACATGAAGATATTTTTAACAGCATGCACAGAATTTAATCGGAGGGCTTTATGATTAACAGATTTGAAGTAACAGAAACAAATAAGATGATTGAAAATTACAATTTAGACGTAAGAACTATTACTTTAGGTATTAGTTTGCTGGATTGTATAAGTGACGACCTTGAAACATTAAATAATAATATTTATAACAAAATCAAAAGATTGGCAAGCAATCTTGTGCAGACAGGTGAAGATATTTCAAAGGAATATGGTATTCCGATTGTAAATAAGCGTATTTCAGTAACACCTATTGCTTTGGTAGGTGGCAGTGCGTGTAAGAAACCTGAAGATTTTGTTACAATTGCAAAAACATTGGACAAAGTAGCTAAGGAAGTTGGCGTAAATTTCTTAGGCGGTTATTCAGCTCTTGTTAATAAGGGAATGACACCTGCAGAAGAAAATCTTATTCGTTCAATTCCTGAAGCATTAGCTGTAACAGAAAGAGTTTGTAGCTCAGTTAATGTTGGCTCATCAAAAACAGGAATTAACATGGACGCAGTTCGTCTAATGGGTGAAATAGTACATAAAACAGCAGAAAAAACTGCTAATCAGGATTCATTAGGCTGTGCTAAACTTGTTGTATTCTGTAACGCACCGGATGATAACCCATTTATGGCAGGTGCTTTCCATGGTGTAACAGAAGCTGATGCAATTATTAACGTAGGTGTATCAGGACCTGGCGTTGTAAGACACGCATTAAAGAAAGTAAGAGGAGAAAACTTCGAAGTTCTCTGTGACACGATTAAAAAGACCGCATTTAAGGTTACAAGAGTTGGTCAGCTTGTTGCTGAAGAAGCAAGCAGAAGATTAAATGTTCCTTTTGGTATAGTTGACTTATCATTGGCACCAACACCTGCAATTGGTGACAGCGTAGCTGATATTTTGCAGGAAATCGGTCTTGAAAGAACAGGTGCACCGGGAACAACAGCAGCACTTGCACTATTAAATGATCAGGTTAAGAAAGGTGGAGTAATGGCTTCATCATATGTTGGTGGTTTAAGTGGTGCATTTATTCCTGTAAGTGAAGATCAGGGAATGATTGATGCAGTAAAAGAAGGTGCTTTATGCATTGAAAAGTTAGAAGCAATGACTTGTGTATGTTCAGTAGGACTTGATATGATAGCAATTCCTGGGGACACAAAACCAACAACTATTGCAGGTATTATTGCTGACGAATCAGCCATTGGTATGATTAATCAGAAAACAACAGCAGTAAGAGTAATTCCTGTAATTGGAAAGGGAGTTGGAGAAATGGTAGAATTTGGTGGCTTATTAGGTTATGCACCAATTATGCCGGTTAACAATTTCTCATGTGATGCTTTTGTTAACAGAACAGGTAGAATACCTGCACCAATTCATAGTTTTAAAAATTAATATTTGTTTATATATTGTCAAAAAAGAGGATGTTTTGCAAACAATAGGCAACTTTTCAAAATTTTGCGTGTATGGTGTAAAGCGTAAAACTTACTGTTTGAGCAGTAGGCGAGTTTAAGTTTTCACTTTACAATAGACGACGGAGCAAAATGATATACGTAGCGTGTTTGCATGCATCCTCTTTTTGACAATATTCAAATAAATGGAGACGGGAGATTTGAATTTCCAGCTTTTTGGGGGAGATTAAATGACTAAGTTAGAGGATATTGATATTGCAGATTATGTACCCAGAAATTTAAGAAAAATTATTATATCTGGGTACAGGATGCAAAAAAGAATATAAAAGATAAAGTGATAGTTATTTTATTATTATTTGTCGCTGAAATTCGGTTGGCAATGTTTCACTGGTTTTGTTCATATATATCATTCTGTATAGGTTGTCGGCTTTTAAGTTTATGTCTAACATTTTTCTCTGATTGTTATCAGCCTCTTTATAAAAGGTTGCAAATTTGCTTACCAGTGGTATTTTTGTATATTTGTTTATTTCTGATAAGATGCCGGTGTTTTTGTTAAAGCCCAGTATCATTGCATAGTTGACATAGTTGTTGCTTATGAATTCTTTTATGTCGTCTGTTTTTATATCAAGAATTATATGTAGTAATGCTCTTGATATAGCTGAGTATGTGTAGTTCTTTGACTGCAGCATTGGTATAAAAGTTTCTATGTCTGTAAAATTGTATTTGTTGTTTGCTATTCTGTTTGATAAGTCCTGATTTATTCCTTCTATATGGTCTAATGTATCCATTGATAGAAGTTTGCTTCCAAGAACAGTTGAAAAGTCATTATATTCTATGGTTGTGTGGTTTTTTATAATGTTTAGGCAATTATCAGGCAGAAGACCTGAAATGTTGTCTTTGTTAGCCATGGCTGTTCGTATTCCTGTTGCAGAAGCAAGTTTTGTTCTTGTATCAAGAGAATGATAGCCGGCACCAAGTCTTTTAAGAGGCACAGGATTTATCTTAGAGTTAAATCGCATAAGTGCTTTTATATATTCTATTCCAAGAATATTGTTTGGTTGATTTATAAAAGTATTAATATCTAAATTGCTATTTGAAGTAATATCGGAATGGTATTTTGCATAATTATTAGAATTAATATCTAGACTATAATCTAAGTTGTATTTCTTAAAGTATTCATCTAACGCTTTTGCACGGGCTTTCGGAAATGAAATGCCTGTTTTTAAATTTAAGGTAAGTAAATCTTTATATTCTTTTGGCTCATTTATTAATATTTCTGCAACTGTGTTTAAAAGGTCTATTGAATCTGTTTCACAACCAAAACATAGATAATCAACACAGTTAAGAGAATCTAATAATGCAATTGAAGCTGTTGCAAATAATTCAGCAGATGCAGTGGAGTAAACGACAGGTAGTTCGATTACCAAATCAGCTCCGTTTAGCATTGCCATTTCGCATCTTGAAGTTTTATTAATAATGGCAGGCATACCGCGTTGAACATAGTTTCCACTACAGACAATAACGGCGGCATCTGCATTACATACTTCCTTAGCCTTTGATATTAAATACTTATGTCCATTATGAAATGGATTAAATTCTGCTATAATTCCAACAATTTTCATATAATTTACCTCGTAGGAATTGATTCTATCATTATTGCACTAAACTTTCAATTGATTAGGGAACAAATAGGTGTTGTTTATTGAAAAATCTTATATTATAATAGTTATGATTGGTGAATATAAGGATTTAAGGAGAATAGAAATGGGTTTTATTGAGCAACTAAAGATCAAGGCAAAATCTAACAAGAAAACTATTGTGCTTCCTGAAGGAATGGATAGACGTACATATGAGGCAGCACAACAGATTGTTGAAGAAGATTTCGCAGACATTATTATTTTGGCCAGTCCCGAAGAGGCGGAGAAATATGGGAAAGGTTATGACATA
>OJNQ01003169.1_pt1 | contig 9921 bp, 8 predicted proteins | sample 1597621 | NCBI WGS metagenome assembly OJNQ01 (sample SAMEA2452137, study PRJEB22498) | human gut metagenome | reverse complement strand
GACCTTTTTCATGCCCGCCGGGAGTGCTCTGCTTGCCGGGCCGGTTTATCTGCTGATGATCGCAAAAGTACATAAGCGCTGGAGTATCACGATCATGGGCGTTATAATGGCCATCATCTGGTTTGTCACCGGTATGCACTGGGCGTTTGCGCTGGGCTATCTCATTATGGCCGTCGTAGCGGATTTTGTCGCCGGTACAAAGCAGTACAAGAGCAAGAAAATCAACAGCCTGTCCTATATCCTTTTCTCCCTGGGCGGAACAGGGTCGTACCTTGTTTTCTTCGCTGATCCCCAGGGCTGGGCACAGACCATGTTGGGAAATGGAACCGAGCAAAGCTATATCGACACCATGCAGGCGACCGCAAACGCGGGAATCTTTATCGCCATGTTTGCCGCTCTCCTTGTAACAGCTTCTATCAGTGCATTTGTGGGCTGCAAAATGCTGAAGAAGCAGTTTGAAAAAGCATGTATTACAGCATGATGGGTAACACCGTCAAGAAAGGGCTTTGGCTTGACCCGCGGGCCAAGCTCTTTCTTATTTTAATGTGCGTACTGTGTTCCATGTTCGCACCTTCCCTTTCGTATCAGTTTGCACTTGTCCTGCTGATTGCTGTATTGGGAGTGCTTTGCGGAAAGTGGAAATATTCCATAAAAGGGGTCTGCTTTTATGCCGTGGTCTGTGTACTGACGGTCTGGATCATGGCGGCCATGACGGGGACGCTACGGACCATGTTTGTTGCGTTCCTTGGACTGTACCATAAAGTTTATGCTTGTGGGATGCTGGCAGGGATTGTCCTGTCCACAACGAAAGTCAGCGAGTTTTTATCTGCCATGAACCGCATCCATGCCCCGAAAAAATTTGTCATCACATTTGCGGTCATGCTGCGCTATATTCCAACTATCCAGGAGGACTGGCATTTTGTTAAGGACGCCATGCGGATGCGGGATGTATCGCCCTCCCTGGGCGGATTCCTTTCCCATCCGGGGATGACGGTAGAGTGTATTTATGTGCCGCTGATGATGATGGCCTCCAAAGCAGCGGACGAGCTTTCCATTGCCTCTGTTACTCGCGGGATTGAGAATCCCAATCCCCGGACCTGCCTTGTCCAGATAAAATGCGGGATTGCAGATTGGATGGCGATGTTGATTGCTGTTGCTTTCTTTATTTTTGAATTATGTATGCGGGGAGGTGTGACCGGGTGATTGAATTTGAAAATGTATCATTTTCTTATGAGGGACAGGAGCATGGCGGTCTGCATGGAATCAGCCTGAAAATTGCAGACGGGGAATGTGTCTTGTTCTGTGGCCGTAGCGGGTGTGGAAAAACAACGGTCACAAGGTTGGTAAACGGCCTGATTCCACAATTTTACCAGGGAGAACTTCAAGGGCGTGTGCTGGTGGACGGACAGGAAATCAGCAACCTGCCCATGTATCAGATCGCCGCAAAGGTGGGCTCCGTCTTTCAGAATCCCCGGACGCAGTTTTTCAATGTGGATACGGACAGTGAGATTGCGTTTGGAATTGAAAATGAAGCCAGGCCGGTAAAGGAACTGGAGGAACGGGTAGAACAGACAACAAAAGATTTGCATATTGAAAAGCTACGGAACCGCAATATTTTTGAATTGTCTGGTGGGGAGAAACAGAAAATCGCGTTTGCGTCTGTCTATGCCATGAACCCGGAAATCTATCTGCTGGACGAACCATCCTCGAATCTGGACATGGCTTCCATCCAGGAATTGAAAGAACATCTGCGGCTGATAAAAAGCCAGGGGAAAACCATTTTGATTGCGGAGCACAGACTCTATTATCTGATGGAGCTGGCAGATCGCATTGTTTATCTGGAAGATGGAGAAATAGCAAGGATTTTCACGCCGAAGGAATTTCTCCGGCTGCCCGAAACCGAACGGGAACACATGGGGCTGCGGGCGGTTGATCTGGCAAGGGTGCTCCCTCCGGCCAGTCATCCGCCTATTTCCTCTCCCACATTAGCACTCCATGATGTTACTCTGCGCTATAAAAAACGGACGATTCTACACCAGATTGCTCTTTCTGCGGCAAAGGGGGAAGTCATTGGGGTGGTCGGTCATAATGGAGCCGGAAAGACCACGTTTTCTCGCGCCCTGTGTGGGCTTCATAAAGACTGTGAAGGCGCGTTCCTTTGGGACGACCAGCCGATGGAACACAAGGCGAGGTTGAAACGCTCTTATATGGTTATGCAGGATGTGAACTATGAATTGTTTGCGGAGAGTGTGGGGGCAGAATGTTCCTTCGGAATCCGAAACCCGGATCAAGATTTAGTAGAGGAAACCATGAAGGAATTGGGGCTTACAGCCTACCGGGAACGCCATCCCAACACGCTTTCCGGTGGACAGAAGCAACGTGTGGCTGTGGCAGTCAGCATGATCTGTGGAAAAGATTTGCTGGTGTTCGATGAACCCACCAGCGGCCTGGACTTTGACAGCATGGCGCAGGTGGCAGGTCTGATAAAACGGTTATCCGAACAGGGGAAAATCATTTTTATTGTCACCTACGATTTTGAATTTGTCTGCCGTACCTGCTCCCGTGTCCTGCATTTTGATGAAGGGGAAATGCCGGATGACATCCCTGTTGTGATGGATTCCCTTCAAAAGCTCCGGGAATTGTTCTCTGTTTCAGAGAGAAAGGAGATGTGAAGTGATGAAACAGAAAAAAGAAAACAGGATTGCACTGCTGCTTCAATGGGCCGGTGAGCAAAAAATCTGGCTGCTGCTGGCAATCCTGCTGGCCATGGCAAGTGGCCTGTGTATCATTGTCCCGTATATCGGGATTTATCGCCTGATGGATGCCGCTTTCCAGCATATCTGCACAAAAGAGCTTGTCGTACAGACGGTAATGATGATCTCCGTTTCTGTGGCCCTGCGCTTTGTTTTATTCGGGTGTTCCGGTGTGGCGGCCCATAAAGGTGCTTACGGTGCTTTGTTCAAGGTGCGCTGCATGGTGGCGGAACATCTGGCAAAAGTCCCCCTTGGTACATTGAATGAGCGGCGGACCGGGGATATTAAAACGGTTCTGAATGAAGATATTGAAAAGCTGGAGTTGTTTTTAGCCCATAACCTTCCAGACCTTGTGTGCTATATGGTAGGGCCGGTAGCAATTTTCATTTATTTGATGACAGTAAATATCCCATTGGCACTGGTTTCCCTGGTGCCGTTGATTTTGGCCGTTGTGGTAATGGGGGTTATGTTTCGGAATACGGACGGTTTGATGGACCGGGCGAATCGATCCATTACAACGCTCAATTCCGTTATGATCGAGTATATCAGCGGCATGAAACTGATTAAAGCGTACAACATGGGGAGCAAATCGTTCCAGAAATTTTCCGGTGCGATCCAGGAAGAGAATGCCATGTGGAATGAAACCTCCCGGAGAATGGGGCCTCCTTATGCAACCTTTGTGGTTCTGATTGAATGTGGGATGCTGCTGATGGTTCCCCTGGGCGGGATGTTCTTTCTGAAAGGCTCCCTGGCGGCCAGTGCATTTTTGCTGTTCGTCTATGTCGGCTCCATGTATCTGACGGAGATCCGGCCTTTACAGGAATTGGGGACAAACTTTGCGAATGTCCTGGGCGCCATTACCAAAACGAAAGAAATATTGGACGTTCCTGTTTATGAAGGTGGAATGGACTTCCCGGAAAACCATGATATTGAGCTTAAGAATGTACGTTTTTCCTACGATGGGAAAACGGATGTCCTGCAAGGCGTCAACCTCAAGATCAGGGATGGGGAACGCATGGCACTTGTGGGACAGTCCGGCGCGGGCAAGAGTACCGTGATTGAACTGATCTCCCGGTTTTATGATGTGCAGGAGGGGGAGGTGCTGATCGGCGGGATCAACGTGAATGAACTGAACTACGATACCATCCTGAAGAATATTGCCATTGTATTTCAAAAGACATTCCTTACCCGTGACAGTGTACTGGAAAATATCCGCATGGGTTCAGACGCCAGCCTGGAGGAAGTACGGGCTGCCGCCAGGGAGGCGCAGATTGATGACTTCATCATGTCGCTGCCGGATGGTTATGACACAAAGGTAGGCAGCTTCGGCTCCCGTTTCTCCGGTGGGGAAAAACAGCGGATTGCTATTGCAAGGGCAATCTTAAAGGACGCGCCTATCCTGCTTTTGGATGAATCAACGGCTTCTCTGGACGCTGACAATGAAGCAAAGATCAATCAGGCGTTAGACCGCCTGATGAAAGGGAAAACCGTTTTCGTGATTGCCCACCGTCTGAACACTATTCAGAACGCAGATCAGATTATTGTGCTGAATCAGGGACGGATTGAAGAAACGGGAACGCATGAAGAACTGTTAAGAAAGAAAGGCCATTACTACGAAATGGTGCAGGAACAGCAGAAAGCAAGAGAATGGATTGTAAAGGGGGCATAAACAGGAGCCGGTAAAGGAGGTGATACCGATGGGGCTACTTGACCTATTACTGGTTGCTGTCGGTCTATCAATGGACGCTTTCGCGGTTTCAGTATGCAAAGGTTTGAATACCAAAATGCACCCAGTAAAAACAGGGCTTGGTAGGGCTATATTTTGGTGGATTCCAGGCGCTTATGCCTACGCTGGGATATATCTGCGGCGGAACAATTCGCCAGTACATTGAAGCGGTTTCCAAATATGTTGCACTGTTTCTTCTGTGCATAATCGGTATCAACATGATTCGAGAAAATCTAAAAGGTGAATGTAAAGAAACAAACGGAGCATTGGGTTTTACTGTTATGGTTCCGACTGCGATTGCTACAAGTATTGACGCTTTTGCTGTCGGCATAACGCTGTCAGCCTTAAATGTAAAAATTATCCCCTCGGCAACACTGATAGGAACCACAACATTCTTAATTGCATTTGTCGGCGTATGGATTGGACACTTTTTCGGAAATCGGTTAGGAAACCGGGCCGGAATATTAGGCGGTGTGATTTTAATTTTAATCGGGGTACGGATTTTTATTATGGGCTGACAGAAAAGAATTGGAGGAATTTAAGAAATGAAAAAATTAAATGAATTGAGTGATGGCTCCTGCGGAAGGGTTGTTGCAATCAACGGGGACGCGCATTTTCAAAGCCGCGTGACCTCCATCGGCCTTACGATTGGCTGCCCTTTTGAAGTGATTCAAAATCCGAAAAAGCGGCCCGTTTTGGTGTACGCAAGGGACACGATGGTTGCCATCAACAAAACGGAATCTGACAAAATCATGGTGGAGGTGACAAAACAATGAGTGAAAAAACGATTGCCCTTTTAGGCCAGCCGAACTCCGGCAAATCAACCTTGTTTAAAAAGGGATATGAAACATATTTGCCCTCGCATAAAGATGAATTCATCACAGAACTCGGCAAGTGCACTCCACCTTTAAGGCAGTCCACAATTGACCGCAAAGCCGGAAGCATGAAAATGCTTGATCTGCTTGCCACCAAAGGTACATGGGGAAAGGGGATGCTCAATCCTCTGCAAGAGTTGTTGCCGGAATTCAACTCCTTTCTTGATGCGCAGGAAGAATATCTCATCAAAACCGGTTATTCAGAATGCACCAGAGAAACGATGCGAAATTATATCTCCGTAGTTATGCGGTACTTTCAGAATGCTGGTATATCAAAGCTGGAAGAGCTTAACAGCTCACATGTCTCGGCATATCTGCTGACTCTGAGAGGCCATGCAAAAAGTACAGTGCGTTGTGAATTCAGCCGACTGCGGAAGTTCCTGTCGTATCTGTATTTGCTTGGATATACATCCGAAAATCTTGCACCTCATGTACCTGAATATCGTCTGGGACAAGCACAGAGCATAATTAAAATCTGGGAGTCAGAGGAAATCAATGCAGTATTGGAAACCGTGAACAGAGCCAGCCCAAAAGGAAAACGAGACTATGCTTTCATTACTATTGCCGCTGAACTTGGTGTGCGAAGCAAAGATATCTGCAATTTGAAGTTGTCCGATATTGACTGGGAGCTTTGTTCAATCTCCTTTGTGCAAAGCAAGACGGGCAAGCCGAACACACTTCCTCTCAGCGAAAAAGTGGGATCTGCTATTATTGACTACCTGCATATTCGTCCGCAAACAAAATGCGAATACCTGTTTGTCAGTTTGAACCCTCCATATGGCAAGATGAAATCAATCCATTCAGCGTTCCATAGGTATGTCGCGCGTTCAGGGGTAAAAGTGCCAATTCATGCGCATCACGGCCTGCATTCTCTTCGGGCAACCGTTGCGACAAAACTGCTATCTGCCGATGTGTCTCCAGATATCATTTTTTCATTTCTTGGCCATTCGGACCGAGAATCTCTGGGACATTACATCCGTCTGGATATTGAAAACCTGCGTGAATGCGCCCTGTCGTTTGAGGATGGTGATCTCTTATGAGCAGAACTTACGAGTACAGAAGCGGACTGGCAAGTCAAATAAGTGCTTTTATTGCAGAAAAGCGGGCCTGCGGATGTAAGTATGAAAAAGAAGCCAAAACCTTTCAAACATTGGACCGGTTTCTCGTAGAACAAGGAATCAATACTCCAGTGTTGCCGGAATTGGTCGTTGAGAAATGGATTGAAAAGCGGCCCAATGAAAAGCGTAAAAATCAAAAATGGCGGCTTAATTTCACAAAACGCTTTGCAAAATATCTTCAATTGAATGGCTATGCCGCATACTACCCCGAACTTACCATTTCATCTCGAGATGATGCTGACTTTTCTCCCTGCATTTTTACGAGCGATGAGTTGGCACGTATTATGAAATATTTTGAAACGATGGTTCCAAGCAGGCAATGCCCTACTGCGCACCTTGTCTTTCCTTTGCTGTTTAAGACTCTGATCTGCTGTGGATTACGTGCCGGAGAGGCAACCCGGCTCCGTGTAAAAGATGTAGATCTTATAAACGGCGTTTTGCAGATTTGGGAAACAAAGCATGACAAACCAAGATATGTTCCTCTGTCTAAAAGTCTGTGGGCGGACTACGAACAATATTTTGAAGAAATCCATGCGGAAAGTTCCGGTAACAACTATTTCTTCCCCAATCCCCGAAAAAGCTGCTATCATACAACCACAGTCTACAACCGGTTTCGGGATGCGCTATGGCATTGTGGAATTGCGCATAAAGGACGTGGATACGGTCCGAGGGTTCATGACCTTCGTCATACCTTTGCCGTTCGTTCTATGCAAAAGCTGAAAAAATCCAAGAGCGACATCGTGACTACACTTCCATACCTTTCGGCGTATCTCGGCCATTGCAACATGAGTGCGACGCAAATCTATCTGCATTTAACAGCGGAATGTTACCCTGAATTTATTCAAAAGCAGTGCGATTATCTTGGCGATACGATTCCAACGTGGGAGGCGCCGAATGAAAACTGCTGATTTTTCCGCACATTTGACGGAGTTTCTTTCCCATTACCTGCCCGAACTTAAAAATATCAGTACGAACACGATTTCATCATACTGCGATGCATTTCGGCTATTCCTTGGCTATTGCCAGGATGTAGAGGGGATGAGGATTGAAAAGCTTTCCATAGATGATCTGACGCCGGAACTCGTTGACCATTTTTTGCAATGGCTGAGGATAGAGCGAAACAATGGAACCGCGACGCGTAGCCAACGTCTTGCAGCCATCCGCTCATTTGTTAAATACCTGCAGATAAAAGAGCCGCGCCTTTTGCTGAATTTCCAGCAAATACTGGCAATCCCAGTGAAAAGAGCTGAGCGCAAAGCGATTAATCCGTTGACAAAAGAGGCGATTGCGCTGATCCTGCGCCAGCCGGATACATCCACTCTCAGCGGCAGAAGAGATGCCACTATCCTGTGTTTTCTTTATGATACAGCAGCCCGTGTGCAGGAAATCTGTGACTTACGTATTGAAGATGTCCGTCTTGATTATCCTGCAAGTGTCAAGATCCTTGGTAAAGGCAGAAAAACCAGGGTAGTTCCCATTTTGCCGGCAACGGCGCAGAACTTGAAAAAATATCTTACTGAAATGCACATGCTTGCACCGGAAAAAAGTCATCTGCCGCTATTTATGAACCGCAACGGGCAAAAGCTAACTCGTGCAGGGGTTACGTACATCCTGAACAAATATGCCAAGGCCGCTTCAGTGATTGATCCTTCCATACCGGAGAAAATTCCTCCGCATTTGATGCGCCATACTAAAGCAATGCACATTTACGACGCGGATAATGATCTCGTTCATGTGCGCGATTTCCTCGGACATTCCGACATTAAAACTACAGACATATATGCCCGTTCAAGTCTTACAATGAAGCAGAAAGCTCTGGAACGAGTTTCGGATTCTCCAGTTCCCTCAATGCCTTCCTGGCAGAAAAGCCGGAGTACAATGGAGTGGTTGAAAAGTTTTGGGTCTCAAAAAGCATAGCACATTATGTGAAGCAACTGCGCCAGGAATCCTCTCCTGGCGCAGTTTTCACATCTGTTCTTCTCATAACGACCATGATTAAATAAACACTGTTATGTTGAGCTTCACATAACAGCGTGGCGATACCCTGCGTGGAGTTTATCATGTCGCGCATCGCTGCCGCGCTTTTATGAAGCACAGCGTTGACAACGGGGGTTAAGTCGGGGTATAATATCCTCGAAAGACGAGGTGACAGACATGGATAACAGGGAGCAGCTAAGGCGCATCACGGAACTGACCAAGCAGATTGCCGGACTGCCGAAGGGGTATCTTTCCAAAAAAACCATCGGCGGAAAGGTCTATTACTATCACCAGTGGTCGGAAAACGGCGTCAAGCAGAGCCGCTATCTGCACGACAGTGAGATCGCACCGCTGGCAGATAAAATCGAAAAGCGCAAGGAACTGCAGGCGCAGCTGCGCATACTGAAATCACAGAAAAGCAGACGAAATGAGGCGACAGGTATGAAATGCACCTTTATGCATAAACGAACCCCCGTGGCAGAGCTCGAGCTGGACGATGTGACCGGCTTTATACAAAGAATTGGCAGTGTCTACGCACCGGAGCATCTGCCTATCGGCATCCCTGTGCGAAACGAGATCGCCGACCGTGCGGCGTTTAACGACTGGTGGCGGGATCGCTCTATTCCGGCAAGCCGCAGCGGTGTGCGGGAAGCACTGGAATCGTTGGGGGTGGCAGACACCAAAATGCTGCTCGTCCGCTGCTACGGGCTGAGCCTCTCGGATCAGTACTGGATCTGTCCGGAAGGCGCGGAGCTTCGGTGGGAGGGCATCAACTTTTTCCAAAATGATTTCTCGGAGGACATCGGGGATGTGCTGTTCGGAGAAAGAAAGAAGAAGGACGCACTCAATTTCAGCTCCCCCGACAGCACATCGGACGGCAATCTGAAAAAGCGGTGGAAGATCCTTGATGGGAAGCGATGCCTGATCAAGGGCGGCAGCAACCCGTTCCGTCAGCAGCCGTTCAACGAGGTGATCGCCTCCGGCATCATGGAGCGGCTCGGCATTCCTCATGTATCATATACAGTCATCTGGAGCAAGGATGCACCCTACTCGGTCTGTGAGGATTTTGTTACGGAGAATACGGAGTTGATCCCGGCGTGGAGGCTGCTGCAGGCGAAAAAGCAGAAGAACAGCACCTCCCGATACCGGCATCTATTGGAGTGCTGCGAGCTGCTCGGCATCGGGAACATTACGCCGTTTTTAGACCGGATGCTGGTGCTGGACTATATCATCGCAAACGAGGATCGCCACTTCAATAACTTTGGGGCACTGCGAAACGCGGAAACGCTGGAATGGCTCGGTATGGCTCCGATCTATGACAGCGGCTCCTCCCTTGGCTATGATAAGATGCCCGGTCAGATGCGCTCGGAAAAGGATGTGATCTGCAAACCCTTCAAAAACCACCACGCCGAGCAGCTGAAGCTGGTGACCGATTTTGATTGGATCGACTTTGATCGCCTCTCCGATGTAGA
>OJNQ01003165.1_pt1 | contig 9935 bp, 16 predicted proteins | sample 1597621 | NCBI WGS metagenome assembly OJNQ01 (sample SAMEA2452137, study PRJEB22498) | human gut metagenome | reverse complement strand
AAGATATATCTAGATTATCTCCAGAAGAAATATACGATAAATATAAAAATGCTTATGATGAAATTAAAGCTCGTAAGAAAGAAACAAAAACCCAAAATATTTGTTTTTAAAACTTCATAGCATCGGCAAATAGAGTTGATTCTTTCGGTTGGCTCTATTTCATTGTTTTCTGCTAAATATTCCATACAATTGTGAATAATTTCTCTTTCACGTTTTTTATTTTTTAAATATTTAATCATTCATATATCCTCCTTTCTCATGCTTCAAAGCAAGTATGAGAGAACCACTTATAATGACTGTTCACAAAATATTCATATAAGGGGGAGGTGTGATTCTCTCATAGTTAATTTGAAGAAAATTTATATATCTCTTATTAACTACATTCACATAATAATACATTATATTTACAATGTCAATATTTTTTTATGAATTTAGTTCACATTTTTATAAAAGTATGATATGATTTATACGAAAGGAGGTAAAATGAATATAAACAACAGAATTGCTGAACTTAGAAAAGTTTTAAATTTAAGTATGGAAAAATTCGGAAATAAGATTGGCATTACTAGAAATTCAATTAATGCAATAGAAAAAGGAAGAAACAATCCATCTGAGCAAACAATTATGTTAATATGCAAAGCATATAACGTAAGCCCCTTATGGCTAAAAGAAGGCATCGGTGATATGTTTCTTGATTTTCCAAAGACTGAACTTGATAGAATTGCACAAGATTATGCACTAGATGAAACCGACAAATTACTAATTGAAACTTTTCTAGAATCTAGTGAAAGCGATCGAAAAGCTATAAAAATTTTTTTACAAACGTTTGCAAAAAAAATCGAACAACAAAAAGACGAAGATTAAATATCTTCGTCCTTTTGTATTGATGAATGATAATATCTAACTACTATTGAATATATTTTTTTTAATAGCTGTACATTCATCTTTCTACATATATAATTGATTTCCCTTAAGTATATTTCTTTCATTTCAATTCCCCCTTTATGATTAAAATTTAACAAAATATTATAAAAAAATCATTATTCTGGGAAAATTAACGGATTTTTGGGAAATTTAACCGATTTTTTTTATTTTTCTATAAAAATCTCTATATTTATCAAAAAATGAATCACGCCAACTTCGACTGATTGAAATCTTTATATTATCTTCTAAAATCAAAAAATCTGCATGTATTTTTGTTATATGTTCTGCATTAACAATATAAGAAGTATGACAGCGCATAAAATTATATCTTTCTAATTCTTTTTCTATTTTTGATAATTTAGTACGACTTTTTATCGATAATCTATTTTTTAATCTATAATAAACATAGTTTGCTTCCGATTCGATGTATAAAATATCTAATAAATTAACTAGTGTATCATTTATTAATATTTTTGTTTCACTTCTTTTACGATCAATTAAACTTAAACATTTCTTTAGATCTTCACATATTGCTTCTTTTCTAATAAAAGCGATTGGTCTTACTTCGAACGTATCATAAACATAACTATTATGAGATGATACAAAAACTATATTTATATTTTTATATCCACTTTTACGGCAATATCTAGCTATATCAATACCGTTCTCTTTTTTTAATTCTATATCTAAAAATAAAATATCTATATCATTTTTATCAAAAAAATCATAATCAAATTCACTCATAATAATTATATTTTCATTTTGATAATATTTTACCAATTCTTTTTTTAATTTTTTAGCAAAAATGATTTCGTCATCAACTATTAAAATCACATTTATCACTCCTATTTTAAGTTTTTATTATCTTTTACGAAATAAAATAACAAATTACTCTTTAAAATTTTATTTCTGTAAAATTTTATTATATTAAAAAAATAGGAACAACATTATGTATAGAGACACGGACCAAAATAGGACATATGATAAGAAAATTATATTTCTTATAAAAATAAAGGAAGTAGTTTACTTTATTTATTTTGTAAAATAATGTATAATTTCTATATAAATTAGTGGAGAGGAGAGAAAAATGGGGCTAAGGTTTAGAAAAAGTAAAAATTATGGTCGATTTAGAATTAATTTCAGTAAAAGTGGTGTAGGGTTCAGTGTTGGTGGAAAAGGTTTTAGATACACTAAAATGGCAAATGGGCGCACAAGAAAAACATATTCATTGCCTGGCACTGGAATTAGCTATGTAGAAGAGAGTTCTAAAAAAGAAAAAGTGCAAAATATCAATACCTATTCTAGTGATAACTTAAACACATTAAAAAATGATAAAACAATAAAAAAAGAAGGAACACGCACCATGAAATTTTTAAAAAAATTTATTAAATGGACTTTAATTTTATTTATCGCAATGATTATAATTGCTTCATGCACAGCAGAAGATCCTATCGCAATTGAAAGTATAGCAATCAATAGTGAGCAAGTTATAAATATGGATGTTAATCAAGACTTGGAATTAACATATACAATTTCACCAGTTGGTGGTAATAGTGATATTAAAGTAAACGCTTCATCTGCTGATATAGAAGCTGAATGCTATGGTGATAAGTTAATAGTGAGCACTAGTGATGCTGAGGGAAGTTATGTTATAAGTTTGCAAAGTGATGATGTAAAAAGCAACGAAATTACAGTTAATGTTGTCGATAGTGTAAAAAAAGCAGAAGAAGAAAGACGACAAGCTGAACTTCAAGAACAGCAACGTCAGGAAGAAATTAGACGACAAGCGGAACAGAAAAGTGCTAGTCAGAAACAAAATGAAGAATACGTTTATGTATCATCATCTGGAACAAAATATCATTCTAATTCTTCTTGCAGTAATATGAAAAATCCAAGTCGAATCACAAAAGATGAAGCAGTTTCTCGCGGATTTGAACCATGTAAAAAATGTTATTAAAGCCACCACATTTTGGTGGCTTTAATATTAGGAGGAATAAATAATGGCTATAAGAGAATTTAAAAATAAAAAAGGGATCACATATGAAGTTAGAATAAATTATAAAGATAAATACGGTTTGAAAAAATACTACAGTAAACGCGGATTCACATCAAAGCGCCAAGCGCAAAATCATGAAAAAATAATGAAAGCTAAAATATTGCAGGGATTCGAAAAGACTAATAATTTAACGTTTGACGAAGCTTTTAAAAAATGGATAGATAATTCAGGTTTAGCTCATTCAACGATACAGAGTAGAAAATTATCATATAGAAAGCATATTAAACCAGCACTTGGAAATATTGATGTAAAAAAAATAGATTATGAAATAATAAATAATCTATTAGAAATAAAATCACACGAACTTTCAACTTCTACTATGCAAGGCTTAGTTGCTATTTTAAAGCACGTCTTTAATTTTTGTTATAATAATACCTTTATTGAAAGAATGCCGTTCAGTGAGCTTAAAATAAAAGGAAAAAACAACATAAATAAAAAAATAAAATAATAGATAATGAAACATTTAAAATGATGCTAGATGATGCAGAATCATATTATCAATTAGCATTTTATATAGCACATTATACAGGATGCAGGCTAGGAGAAATATTGGCATTAACTAAAAATGATATCGATTTAGAAAATGATACAATAAATATTAATAAATCATTATTTTTAGACCCCATTTCGCACGAACTTATTATTTCAGATGTAAAAACAGAATCTAGCAATGCAATTATACCTCTTGTAAAACCTCTTAAAAAAATTTTAATAAAGTATTTTGAAAGGGATAATTGTGATATAGTCGTTAATCGCGATGGAGATTATATAAGTCCATCTCTTGTAAAAGCAAAGATACGACGCTTTAATAAAAAATATAATAAACATGTTACATTTCACATGTTTAGACATACATATACAACATTGTTATATAAAAATGATATAGATCCAAAAACTGCACAAAAATTATTACGACATAAAGATTATAATACAACAATGACAATATACACACATTTAAAAGAAGAAAATCTAAAAGATAAAGTAAATAACATATTCAATTAGATGGTTTTTTAAAGGTTTTTTATATTTTTATATTATTTATACCTCTTAAAACTATTGATATATATAGATTTTTCAAAATATATGAAAAAATGTTACAAACGTAAGCTTATGTCACATTTATAACTTTTCTATATTGTTACTATATTATTGCTATATATTTAAATTTTTATATAAAAAATTGATATATCGCTGATATATTTTTGTTATATATTTGCTTAGATGGTTTTTTTTGATGGTTTAAAAATAAAATAATAAAGTACTTGTAAAAAGGCCATTTATTATTTTATTTTTGATTTCTGTAAGTGATTTGATTGGTGTTTTAAAAAAATAAAAATTATATTTTTGTTCCATCCTCAAATTCAAAATAAAAACTGTAAACTATTGACAAATATACCTAATAGGTATATAATATAAGTGTAGTTAAGGAAGGGGAAGAACCCCATAGGAGATAGAAAGATGAAAAAAACAGTAGATTTATTAAATGAAATAGTAGCAATGGGATTTGGAAAAGAAGATGCTTTAGAAAGCATCGATAGTGCTTTAGATGAAGTATTCGGTTATGAAAATAGACAACCTATCGATGAAGAAGAAATTAGCGATGAGTTGTATAATGATATCCTTTTAGGATTTGAATGTGAAAAAGAAGCTTGTTAATTCAGGTTTCTTGGAAATGTGAGGTAAGGAAAGATGTTGACAAATAAAGAAATTAAAGAAGAAATTATTTTAGATTTAGAAGCTGCTTGGGAAAACCCAAACGAAATGAGTTATTGGCTAGAAAAATTGCCAATGATTGAAGAATACGATGAAGTAGTTGAAGAATACTTAACTTTATTAAAATATAATATCAGACATAAAGATAGAGAAATGTTTGATATAAATATAGATGATTTAGTAGAACATTACTATCTAAATCAGGAAGAATATGAATTTTAGGAGGAAAGAGAATGGTAGATTTAAATAAAAAATATGATATACAAATTGCGTGGACAGGATTTCATCCACATTGCAATACATTTGAGAATATCCCACTTTCATATTTATGGGAAAAACATTTCTTAGATAAAAGAGATGTTTTGAAATGGCTAGAAACTCACGAATTACACGAACATAAAGTAGATGGATTCGGGCGTACGATTTATAATGTAATATACGCCTAATTTACATTATAGTGAGAGGAAAAAATAAATAAAATGAAAGCAGTTAGAATTAAATTGATACAAAATGAAGCAGTGTTTTCACACCCATTGTCTCATTCAAATATATTTACATATCTATTACCACCACCCTCTACAGTAATTGGTATGATTCATAATTTATGTAAGTGGACAACTTATCACAAAATGAATGTATCTATTTGCAGTGTAGATAAATTTATCAAAAAATATGATGAATTAGAAAGTAGATGGTTCATTGGTAAGTTTGGGGATCTAAATGACGATAATAAAAAAAGATGGTCATTTATAACCGAAAAAGATGATGGTAGTTACCAAGGGGCAGTGAAAAGCCCTAAAGTAATTCATCATGTGGCTGATTTAAATTTAGTTTTGCATATCATTCCCGATGATCAGGAAGATGTAGAACATATATATAAATCAGTGTTATACCCTAATGAGTATCCATCATTAGGAAAACATCACAGCATTATAGATATAAAAGAAGTAAAAATTGTTGATATTTTAGAAGAAAAGAAGATAACTTCTTTTGACGGTATTGCATATAGGAAATATGAAAGAGATATCGAATTTCCAGATATGACTTTTAAAAACAATGCCACTATTTATAGTTTGCATAAAGATTATAAAATTGTAAATGGTAGACGGGTTTTTAATAACGTAAAAGCTATGTTGTATTGCGGTTGTTCGATTGAAAATAATAATTTCGTCTACGAATACGTAGATGAAGATAGAATGCCGATATTTATAATATAAAAAACCTCACTTATTTAAGTGAGGGAGTTCCATGAAAATGGAAAGATTATAAAATAAAAATTAAAATATAATTTACATTTCATAAAATGAAAAGATTATAATTGTAAAATAAATTTAATAAAAATTAATGTATAATTTACATTTCATATAATGATTAAATTACACATTTATTATACAAATAAAAATTAAATAAATCAAGAACAAATAAAAAAATAAAGGAGGATATATGGCAACAGAAGCACAAAAAAAAGCGCGTAACAAATATAACGTGCAAAATACAATTACTAAATCGGTCCAATTAAATAAAGAAATAGATAAAGATATAATAAAATATATCGAAGGAAAAAAGTTTAATACCCTCGTGAAAAAATTAATTAGAGAGGATATTAAAAAAGACCCAGAGCATAAGCCCTAGGTCTTTTTAATTTGAATACACACCTATTTGATTTTCTAATTCTTCTGACAATTCATAATATTTTTTGTACTGTTTTTGATAATATTCTTTTTCGCTCTTCTCATCTTTCAATTCGTCTTGTAGTAATTCAATATGATTTTTTTGATAGTCAATTTTCTTTTCATAATCGACCATTAGAACGGCAATAGCAATAAGAGACACAACGACAACGAATGAAGCTATTTTATTAATATATTTCATAACGTTAAATCTCCATCAATGCTTTAATTGTATTTACACCAGCAATACCGTCTTGTTTTAATCCATGATCTTTTTGGAATTGAAGTACTGCATTTTCTAATCCACTGCCAAAGATCCCTGGGCACTCTACTCCCTTGACATCATAACCATGACACATCAGTGCAATTTCCACTGCTGTTACCATGTATTGGGTTTCACCTTTTTTAACGTAGTGGCTACCTAATGCATCTAAAGACAATTCTTCAAAATATCCATCAACTTTTAGATTTTTTCCATAGTCTAAATTAATTGCATGTTGGAAGCATTTTCTAATGTTTTTCTTTGTGTTGCTTCCTTTAATTCCGTCAACAGCAATCACCGAACTAGTAAAGTTCATGCTATGTTGTTGACCTGCTTTTACAATTTCGTTAGCTGATGGTGTAGCAGGAATTTGCGTGTTTTGAGTAGGTACGCTAGCTGTATTATTATCAACATCAATAATAGCTTGATAGATTGCTTGAGCAATTTGTTTAGCACCTAATTCTATATATTTACTTGCGTCAGGATCATCAACAAAGCAAACTTCAATCAACATTGATTTAGCTTTTGTTTTTCTGATGACATAAAGTCCTGTACCTGCTTTTACACCACGATTAACAAAACCTAAATTGCTGATGTTTTGACATGTTTCAAGTGCATCCGCAAACTGTCTACCTTCATATGTATAAACTTCAACGCCTTTTGCACCTATTGTTTTATTAAAATGAACACTAATAAAATAATCTAAGTCTTGGCGGTTGGCCAACTCTACAACTTTTGCTAAATAAGAGTTTTGAGTTGATGCGCTGTCAATATTACAATTTACAACAGTATGTCCGTTTGCTGCTAATAAAGTACTAAGTTCAGTTGTTACAACTCTTGTTTGTTCACTTTCATTTAATTTCCCAGTTGCTCCGCTTCCAGGTCCTTTTAATGTATGTCCTGCGTTAAGTCCAAATCTCATTCTATTTTACCTCCATGTCAAAATCTTTTGCTTCAATTTTTGTATTTGATTGTTTTAAATAAATATCTACATATATTTCGTTTTTATCTCTGTTGAATGTTACTTCCGGATAATAATGTCCTAACTTTTGAGCCCATAAAGTACATTTTTTATAACCTAATTCATGTGCAAACCATACTAAATCTAATTCCTGAACAGTTAATTCAATATTGTGTTTCTCTTTCATTAGTTTAACTACTGCATTTTTTGCGACTTTTTCAAATTCATAAGATGTCATATATTTCCTCCTAAAATTTAATATTTAATTTAAAAGAGCAGTCTTTCGACTACTCTTGATTATCTTTGTTAATAAGTTTGTCAGCTACTTCTAAGCCATTTACTAAAATAGCTGGCACATTATAACCAGCTTCAACTAAATTTTCAATAATGCTTCTAATTTCATTAATCATTAATGAAGCCAAAACAAACCACCCTAAAAGAGTTGTGATTTGTAAATCGATTCCGATCACTGTTCCAATTTCAATAAAAATTGTTGAGGTAACAAAAGCTACTAAAATCATAATCCAATAACCTAATTTTTTTAGAACTCCCTGCCACCCTTTTGTAGAGTTTTCTGAATTGTTTTGTTTAGATTTAATAATACCAGTAATAAAATCTAAAACATTAAATAATAGAAATCCAACAAATAAGAACCAATGTTTTCCGAAAACGAATGTTAAAAATGTAACAATCGCTCCTGCTACTGCATTATAAGTATCAATATATTTTAAGTTATTTAAAGTATTTAACATATTTTTTCCTCACATTCGTTAATTTTTAAAATAAAAAAGACTACTCATTTGTAGCCTAAATCTTATCTTTTCTTACCCAATCAAAGTATACATTGATTAACTTTGATGGTAAATCATATAACTGCTTTCCGTCGCCCTGAGTATCTTCTAAATCACGGCATTTATATACCTCGATTTGGTTGTCGTTTTTATACTCAAAGTAATATAATCCGGATTTATAATATAGCCCACTGTATGCCTCAATCGGATTAAACTCGCTTCCGTCTGCTTCTTCAACAGGTGGAACAGTTGAGCCACCCTCCTCAATAGCTTGTTTTAAATTTGCTATTTCTTTTTCTAAATTTTCAAAACGTTTGTCTATAACACTAAATTGAGCGGTTAACTCGTCATTACTATTGTTAGCTTCTAACTCTTTCGACATTTCCATTAACTCATCGTATTCATCATCACTTAACTGCTTATGCTTATAATAATTGTTAAGCATATTTTGACATTCTACAATAGTATACATTTTATCAGTAATAAACTGCTTTAAATCATCGTATAACATCTAGTTACCTCCTTGTAACAATAATTTAGCTTCTAAAGCCTTTAATCTATTCTCTACGTTTTGTTTATTAATCTGCTGACTTATTTCATAACTAAATGACACCGGAGCATTACACAAGAAATTTGTAACACCATTATAGGTGTATAATGCTCTCAACATTTGCAGTTGCTCTTGTGGGATAGGTGTTTCGGTTGGGGTTGCTAATTGGTAAACAACAGTAACGGGATTTTGTGACAACCACGTTCTCCATTCTTCAACGGTTGAAATACCTAAATCTCTATTGATATAAGGGAAGTAAATATTACTATCATTAACACTAAACCACACACCATTAGAAATGCCCCCTCCGGTAACATTATATATACTGCATAGACCATTTAATCTATTCCCTTTTTTAATGATGGTGTAACATTTGTAATGACAAATCCATTGTAACTACCGCTAACATAAGGATACCACTTTTCATCTTCACTACCATCGTATATTACCGCACCACTCATATTATACACCTCAGCCCCTTTTTCAACGTCAACATAATCGCTTATGCTTCCGTCTTGTGTTGAGTACATTGGATTGGTTGGGGTGTAGGTGAATGGTTGGGACATGTATGGGATATATGGGGGAACATTATCACCAATGCTTACTTGAAGTGATATAATTCCATCGAAAGTCAAACCTTGTGGTAAACTTATAAAAATTTGTTGTATATACTCAGCTCCTTGTGGTAATTTATTTTGTTTATTACTGCTTGTTAAAGAAAATTGCCCACTCGACGTTCTAACAACAATGGTAATATTAGCGTTTATTAAATTACAACTAGCTATATATGTTTTTGAAGTATCCAATTTTAAAGTATTAACTTTATATTGTCCAAATATGGTCGGTGTAAGTGTTGTTGTTAGATTATTACAATTAATGCTTAAACCATTATTTGTAACAATTGGATTAAGAGCTTGTTTTTGATTATCGTTCCATTGTTCTATGTTCCAATCAACTATATTCCCGCCCGTAGGCGCTCCATCAAACTGACTAATAGCGGTAATCGGT
>OJNQ01003147.1_pt1 | contig 9970 bp, 5 predicted proteins | sample 1597621 | NCBI WGS metagenome assembly OJNQ01 (sample SAMEA2452137, study PRJEB22498) | human gut metagenome | reverse complement strand
GTGGCCGTCATGTGGAGAGATAGACATTATGGAGGCTATTAACGCAGAAAGCAAAACATATGGAACATGTCACTGGAATTGTAACGGACATGCAGAATATGGCAAGTCATCAGGAAACTTTGACAGGACCCAGTATCATACATACGGTTTACAATGGGATAATCAGTATATACGAATGTTTGTAGACGGAAATAAAATTTACGAGATGTATATTGAAAACAATGCGGGAGATACTGATGAATTTCACAAACCGTTTTATCTGTTATTAAATGTGGCAGTAGGAGGAAACTGGCCGGGATTTTCCATTGACAATAACGCATTTCCGCAGGAAATGAAAGTGGATTATGTTCGTGTATATCAGGATAATCCTTCATATTCAAGTTCATCATCTAATAATGTGGATGGAAATAACACATCTTCAGGTGGAAATTCATCAGGAAATTCAGGTTCAACTTCCACACCATCAAATGGTATGGGAATGAATTATGCAGGTTCTAATTCAGCAACAGCATATGTAAATGATTCAAAGTGGACAGACATTCATTATTCCGTAAATGGCGGAGGACAGCAGAATGTAAGAATGACTCAGTCAGGAAGCAAGGCTACATATACTATTAACGGATTAAATTCAGGCGACAATGTAAAATATTGGTTTACGTACTGCAATACATCAGGATACACAAGGGATACCGAAGCTTACACATATACTCATAAGTCAGGTGGAAGTTCAGGAGGTTCCTCAGGAAACACATCCAATGTAAATTCATCATCAGGGAATATATACATATATCAGGATATTAATTACGGAGGAAGAGTGGCATCCTTAGGTGAAGGCAGTTATAATCTGGCATCATTACAGGCAAAGGGATTTAAAAACGATGATTTGTCATCTTTGAAAGTTCCTTTTGGATACAAGGTAACTTTGTATGCAGATGATAATTTTAGCGGAAGAACAAAGGTTATTACTAATGATACAAGCTGGATAGGAAGTGATTTTAATGATATTACTTCATCAATTAAAGTGGAAAAAGCAAAATATACTATTATAAATAAACATAGTGGAAAAGTTTTGGATGTTTCAGGTTCTAATACAAATAATGGAGCTAATGTTCAGCAATGGGACAGCAACGGAACAAATGCACAAAAGTGGTACATTCATCAAAACAGTGACTATAGTTACACCATTACAAGTGTAATAAATGGTAAGGCACTTGATGTTGATGCATGGTCAAAGAATAATGGTGCTAATGTACAGATGTGGGATTGTGGAAACAGTCAGTCAAATCAGCAGTGGTGGCTGACGGAAGTTGGAGATGGATATTCAAGCATAATAAACAAAAACAGCAACAAGTGTCTTGACGTTTCAGGATGGTCAACGGCAAGTGGTGCTAATGTTCAACAGTATGATTACTATCAGCAGGCAAATCAGCTTTGGAAATTTGTATTAGTTGATTAATTACGTTGCAGAAGCCCCCCTTCAAAAAACGTAAAGTTGATTTGACTGTTTAAGTAATAATTCCCGGAGGCGGTATAACCGCATTCCGGGCCAATAAAAAGAGTGGTTACATGCAATATGTAATCACTCTTTTACTTTAGGTACGTTTTAAGAAAACGTATATTTTATTTAACTACAACTTTGAAGGTAACCTTATTATTGTCAGCCTGATAGCCTCCGTATTCTGAAGCATAGTCGTTAGTATCGTTTACCCATGCGGTAATGTTGTAAGTTCCCGGCTGTGAAAATGTTACATAACCCTCCTTATTGACAGAACCACCGCAGGCAAGGAGATAAACACCGTTATTGCTTCCGGAAATCGGTAAAAGACCATTAGGGTTATAGAAACTGTCACACCATGTAATATCAGAGGTATTTCCGTTGATTTGGAACTGAACACCAAGCTTTTTACCACTGTCAGATGTTACATCACCTACATTATAAACAGTTGCTCCAAATTTGATTTTATCTCCTACGTGTATATCGTTAGAGTAAAAATTATTCATTGTGCCATCAGAATAATATATGGTATTTTTTCCTGTTGTATAATTTTCGCATGTAAGCTGTTTTACAGTGAAATCATATCCACCAACAGTTTCATAGCATTTAAATACATCGTCGAATTTTACTTCGGTAGTTTTGCCTGAATCCAAATCTTTAACGATTGCATAAGCGCATAACTGACCTGTTTGGGTTACCTTTAGGTCTACAGATGTACCGGAAACAAAATCTGTTTCATCCAATGGAGTACGGTATTTATCCCATGGACTATAAGTGATAATTTTTGTGGCAACATTAGATTTATTGACATCATTAACCTTAAAATTAATAGTATCGTTCATCTTAACTTTATTATTCGTATTTGTCAGTGTGTCACTGGTTAGCTTACCAACTGTTAAAGGCTTTGTTTCCTCAACAGTAGTAGTTTCCTCAACAGTAGTAGTTTCCTCAACAGTAGTAGTTTCAGGAACCGTTGTGGTTTCTTCTACCATTGTGGTTTCCTGAGCTTCTTGGACATTAATTCTTAAAGCGTAAGAAAAAGCTATTTTGGTGATTTTACTTCTTACTCTTGCCGTGAGATAATATATTCCAGGATCATCAAAGGTCATAGTTGCAGTATTTCCGTCTGCAAAATCGTAAGATTTATATTGATAATAACCTGCTGTAACGGCAGATATACTGATTTCACAATCGGATGATTCCTTTAAATTGGCAGTAATGGTTACAGGTTCACCTACAGCAGGATTTGCATTTGATATATCCCATGATTCTACTTCAAAAGGAGTATTAGGAATAACTGTTACAGTGATTGTAAACTTATTGTTTGAAGAGAATCTTCCACCTAATTCATCAGGAAAATCATTTGTGTCATTTACCCATGCAGTAATTTTATATGTTCCCGGTTCAGAGAATGAAAATGTTCCGTTACCATTGTTTGCACCACCGTTAGATGTCAATTCAACACTTTTATGTGCATCAAGTCCTGATTTGTTTACATAACTATCGCTCCATACATTAGGAATATTAACGTTATTGCCATTTTCATCAGTGATGGTGTAAAGAACACCTAATTTGGTATTATCCGGTGCTTTTCTACAACCTACGTTTTGCACTGTTGATGTTAGACTGAGAATATCACCTGTGCTGATAATATTTTTATCATCAGAAGTAATTGTGTGATTTGTGTATTTTAAATCAGTTACTTTAAAGTCATATCCATCACATAAATAATTTATGAATGGTAAAGCTTGTGAATTATTAGATAGTTCTTCTTTAGTGCACTGAAAATTTCCTACCATTCTATTTTCGTTATAATCATAAATGTAAGCATTATTAAGAGAGGTATATCCTTCCTCGTTGCCGGAATCAACTACAGTTAATTCATAATAAAAATCATTAAAATTGCTATGGTTAATTTCCGGAATAAGTACACCTAAATCATATGATAAGGTTCCGTTAGATTCACCTGTAATAAAACCACGACAATAAAATTTCTGAGATTTAGATTTACGCGGATCAGATTGACTATATGTATAAAAAGGAACTAAATCAACTTTAAATTTCTGTTCTGTATACTTTGAATATGCAGTAAGCTCTAAAAATGAATCATGAAGACAGGCTGAATCCACATCAACTTCTAATTTAATATCAGAATCGCTATTATAAGGTGCTACATTAATGGTGCTAATATTGTCAACCATATTAAAATCCTTTCTTATGGAGTCATAAGTCATCCAACAATAACCATCGTTAGCCCAGCTTTTGCCCCATGAGTTTGCAAATTTGAAAGCCCCCATTTCACCATCGTCAACTTTGCCGTTATAGTTTGAATCAAACCAAATGTTGTCGTCATAACCTACAAAGGTAACACGGTGTGGACCTTGTTGTCCATCTAAACCATAAACAATGCGGTCTCCGGTTAATGCTTTATTTGAAGAACCATTAGAGCTGTCTGTGATTGTTCCTAAATTCCAACTACGTGCATAAGAACTAAAGGACACTATTTTTCCATTTGTCAATAATTTTTTGATTTCTTTTATTTTAGCATCAGCACCAGCACAGTTAAAAAAAGATGCATTTGTTTCATAGGAATAACTTGAAACCCTATAGTTAGTACGATTTGACCATACATCGTTATCTGCATAACAGTTATCAGTAGAAAAATCATAGTTGGTGTCTTTCCATAATGGAACCCCATATGTTTGTAGGACTTCATAACATTCAGAATCATCAATTCCTTCTATACCATTATATGTATCAAACATATTGTATATAGCGTATGGAGAAAATACATTATCTCTTGTGGAAGGAACATTCATTGACTTATTCATTTCATAAGTAAACTGATAATATACCTCAGACATAGCTACACAACAGCCAACCCGCCCCTGATTTTCAATTTCCGGAAAATACGGGCTGGTGCTTAAATCCACGGCTGACGGCATATTACTTTCAGCCTTAACTTCTTTTGGAATGGCAATCGGTGTTATGGCAAGGGTTAATGCCAACAGCGAAGCCATTACTTTCTTAAATTTTTTTCTCATTTTCTAAATCCTTTCCTGGAACGATTTGATTTTTAGGTATCGTGCCAGAGAGTAATTATATATTGAAAAATAAATTACACAATATGGAAAAATCAATTTCGTGAAAATATGGAAGAAGATGTATCTAAAAAAATTAAAAATTAGACAAATTTTTAGTAGACAAAATCTGATTTTGCACAAACTGCACTTAAAACTAGTGCAAAAACAGAAACAATATATACATAATGATGAATACTAAAAAGATAATAAATATTCATGGCTTTTTGACAAAAATCCACAAAAATAAAAATATATTTACTAATTAAAACACTGAAAATACGGTGAATATATAAAAAAAGAAGGAATATAACAATAATTATAATAATGTTTTTATTAAAAATAACATATTATTATTATAAACATAGCATCGATGATTATATTACGGAAAAGTCTGCTGCATTGATGTTTATAGCTTTCAACACAGCAGACTCATATAGTAATCTGATAATATTTTGCAATAATTATTCCGGATACACCAGCCGTTCGTCGGTTATATTGCAAAGGACTTCATTGTAATATCTGTTACATACATATTTTGCCATATTTAAATTCATATCCAGATAATTACCGCAGTCTTTTGCACAGGCACCGGGAACGTCACCTTCAAAGTCTTTCATAGATAAGTACATTTCCTTTACTAAAGGAAGAATATCCTTAGATGTGTAATCTCCGGCTAAAACCATATAAAACCCTGTTCTACATCCCATAGGCCCAAAGTAAAGCACCTTATCCCTGTAATCAGGATGATTTCTTAAAAAAGTAGCACCTAAATGTTCAATGGTGTGAACTTCCGCAGTGTTTAAAACCGGTTCATAATTAGGTCGTGTCATTCTAATGTCAAAAGTAGTTATAACACAGTCTCCGGCAATATCCTTTCGGGACACATAAAGCCCCGGAAGAAGTTTCAAGTGGTCTATTGTAAAACTTGTAATTTTATCCATGAAAAATCTCCTTATATAATTCAAAAATATTTTGACAAAACAATACTTTAATTGTCTAAATAATTATATATTAATTAAGCCTTTACGGTCAACTTGTTTACAATATAGCAAATAATTTGCAAAAAATCAGTGACATAATAAATAAATGTGTTAATATAAAAGAGCCGACAAAAATGCAGGAGAGAAAAATGCAGAACAACAATATTAATAATGAAGAAACAAAAGTTCATAAAAGAAGGGTTCGTTATAAGGGAACTCATCCTAGAAAATTTGAAGAAAAATATAAAGAGTTAGAAAAACAAGGAATAGATAGATTAATTATAGATCTTAGAAACAATGGAGGAGGAGTTGTTAACGAAGCTGTAGATATTGCAGATATGTTATTAGAAAAAGACAAAACTATATTAATTACAAAAGACAAAAAAGGTAATGAAGAGGTAAAAAAATGTGATAACGAAGCAAGTATAACGATGCCTGTTGTAGTTCTTACAAATGGATATTCTGCAAGTGCTTCTGAAATATTGGTTGGAGCTCTAAAAGATAATGAAAGAGCTACAATAGTAGGAACAAAGACATATGGAAAAGGTGTAATTCAAGAAGTAGATAGATTAAATGATGGAAGTGGATTAAAAATTACAATAGAAGAATATTATACTCCAAATAGAGACAAAATAAATAAAGTTGGAATAAAGCCAGATGAAGAAATAGAGTTATCAAGTGAGATAATAGAAAAAGGAACATATACAGATGAAGAAGATAACCAATTGCAAAAGGCAATTGAGATTATAAAAAGAAAATAGGGGGAAATAATTATGTCTGAAGCAAAAAATAATCCTAATAGACTAAATGTATTAACAGAATTTTTAAGAAATTGTAAATTAATAGAAAAATCTATTAGAATATTAAAATCGAGTTATGATAAAAATAGGGAAAAAACTATTAGTATTATAAGTAGTGCTGGATGGACCATGGAAACTATTGAAGAATTACAGGAAAAATATAATTTGTATCCTAATGGGAAATTACCTGTTTCTACAAAAGATGTAGAAGAAGCTCAACAAATTTTAGAATTACTAGAGAATATGTGTAAAATAGTTGTATATGATGATACTAGAGAGAACAAAAGTGCATATATAGAAAATGATAGAGATACCAAACATACAGATATAAGTATTGCAATACCAGATATAGAACATGTAGAAGCCGAAGTTGTAACAGCGGAAGAATTTGAAGAAATTAGAAGAAGAGAGCAAGAAAAAAGAGAAGAAAGAGAAACAGAAGCTTTGTTTAGAGTTATAAATGAAAATTCAGAAAGAGGACAAAGAAGGAGACAGTTTGAAGATAGTGCTAGCAGAGTAGAATATAGTAGAGTAAGTGGTATGGAATATGGAAGAACAAAAACTGAGGCAAGCATTAGTAGTTTTGATGTAGGATCAAGTGCTAGGTCAACAAAACAAAAAGATTTTAGAAGAAAAATGGCAGACATGGCAAGAGGTTCAGAAGGTACTACTATGCCTATAAGCGAAATGAATCAAGAAAGAACTAGTGGCAGACAAACTAGAGATAGTGATAGAACAAGAGGAAAAAGAGAAAGTGTTAGATATGGTAGACAAGAAAATTATGGTGAAACAGTAAGACAAAGAAGCAATAGCAATAGAGGTGGAAGAAGACTTACAAGTGAAAGAACAACTTCTTCAAATAAATCAAGAAATGGAAAACGTGTACCAAAAAGAAATATAAGAAACAAAGCAAAAACACTAGATACAAGAGGGCTAATAAGAAGAATAGCAGCAGGAGCTTTAGCTGCATCGCTTTTAATAGGTGCTAATGCTATTCATAAAAATAAAGAATATAAAGAAGATGTAGAAAATAGAATACAATATGTTGACAATATAATTGACAAAAATGGAACAATTGAGGACTATTCATCTTATTTTGACTTAGATTTCACAGACGAAGAAATGGATGAATTTTTAGAAGTAGAAGAGAAAATAGATAGTTATCAAGGAAAAGAATCAACACAATTAAATGTTGTTGATGTAATTACAACTGCTAATGAATTTAAAGATATATATAGAGAGATTATAAGAGAACGCTTAGAAGAAGGATTTGGTTATAGAATAGAAGATTACGAAATACAAGTAGTAAGAGAAAGAGACGATATAGACAGACATCCAGGAGAATTAAATGAAAAAGGACATATAAGTAAAATTGGATATATGAATATTAATAAAAAGAGCATTCCAGAAGAATTAAGAGATGCAATTATTACAGCATATGGTGAAGAAGGAATAGAAAAACCTACTATGACTGTTGAACAATTAATATATAAATTAGATAATCAGGAAATAACTAAAGCTGAGGCTAGCGAATATTTAGGATTTATGTTAGAAGATGCAAAAGAATTGATGACAAGAAGATATGAAGAAAAAGAATATAGTAAATTAGAAGAGATAGATTCAACATATACAACAGTAAAAGAAAGAGAAGAAGAACGTGCAAAAGTACAAAATGAAGATGAAATAGATAGATAATTAGGCATATATAAAAATTGCAAAAAATAATGCACGCAAACCTGGGGATTGCAAGTTTTTTAAAAGAGTCAAAAAAAAGGTTTTTTTACTAAATACAGAATTTTTTGGTGTTAATGCAAACTATCAAACTATGGATAGGAAATGCGTATTGTTAGAAAAATATGCGCGCAAAAAAAATTCAAATTATTTGGAAAGCTTAAAAATATAAAAAAAGCCGCCGAGGAGGGCGGCTTTTGTGGCATCAAAGGAGTTTGTCGTCTTTTCTTACTCCGCCGCCGTGCTTGTACGGAGCAGATATTTCCATCTTCAACTTTGACTCGGGATTTACGAGTTTCCCGGCCTCGATATCAGCCTCCGTAATTTTTGCCAGCATAATTTCCTGATGTTTGTATCCAGTGCGTGAATTGTCGTAGGCTATATAAAGAAAGCCGTCGTGTTCACAAATTGACGGATAGCTGGTATAACGCTCGTCGAGCAGTATTTTTTTGGGGAATGTTTTCCCGTCGTCGTAGCTTATAAATGCGGTCATGCAAGTTCTGAGCCCGCGCGGCTTTATCATTTTGCCGTCAAAGCCGCGCACTTCTTCAAATTCGGGTTTGTCATTTTCAATTTTTACAATTTTTGCGTCGTTGCCTACAAGTATGAGGTTTCCAGACTTTGCCCTAAATAAAACAGTTTTTGTTCCGACTGAAATTTTTTCAGGGAAACCTACTTCTTTCCAAGTTTTGCCGCCGTCTCGCGATTCAAATCCCGTGACAGGATTCCACGGATGGCGGCGCAAAGTTGAAAATATTGACCCGTCTTTACGGAGAATAACCGACTGCTCTCCAAAATTGATTTTATCGTCGTTTATGCGCGATACAAATTCTGCTTTTCCGTCGCGCGATTCTTTTATAAAATAGGCCTTGTGCGGATTTCCCCATGTGGCACACGGTCTCAAAAGCGAACCGTCCGGGAATACGAGAGGCTTCATTACGGAGGCGTTTGCTTTGCAAACAAGTCTTGGCTTTGACCAGCCCGTATTTTCACTCTCAGGGTCGAGCATTATAAATTCCCAAGTGGCGGTTGTGCCGATTTCCTTATCGCCAACATCCATATTCCGCACTACTGTAAAGCGGATATTCCCGTCGGCGTCTTTCCAAAGTAGGGGATCGCTCGAAGTCCCATTCATGACTTTTGAGGGATCGAACACGAAAACTTCCTTCCAAGTTTTGCCGCCATCGGCGCTTGTAGCTATTACTGTGAATTGCCCAGCATGTACAACATCGTTTGGCTGATATGGGAATATTTTTTCTTTTTTGGAAAACATTCCGTTGCCCTCATTTTGTTCGTTGCTGCCGAAATACGCCGCCCACAATCTTCCGTTTTTAGATGCCTCAATTGTGGGGCACCCTTGGAATATGCGCAGGTTCATTCGGTACGGAGCGCGCCCTTTTTTACTTAAAATTTTTTGTATGTAAGGGGGCGTTTTTGCGGTTATGCCATAAGGAAAGTTTTGGGAAATGTCCGTGGGCGGCGGCATTGTCACGTCCCCTACAATATCGGACATCATGTCGCAAAAAGCTGTGGAGGAAGTGAGCAGTGCTAAGGACGCAAAAGATATAAACTTATTCATATAAAGAATATATTTTTTATATTTTTTAGAGTCAACAAAATATCTATAACCGCGATTGGCTGCCATATATTTATGCCTAGTTTGCAATTTTTACAAGCGATATAGAAAACTCTGTAATGAGGAATATTTTTTATTTAGAAAATTTTAATAAAAATACTTTTCTATGAGAAAATTTTTAGAAAGGAAATATTAACTAAAAAGCCAAGCAATGCGTAGTGGACACAAAAAAGGCGCGCTGTAAATGCGCGCCTGTTTTATCGCAAGACCGCGACGTTAGTCGCGGAGGTGCAGGGGATTCTCCC
>OJNQ01003123.1_pt1 | contig 10009 bp, 8 predicted proteins | sample 1597621 | NCBI WGS metagenome assembly OJNQ01 (sample SAMEA2452137, study PRJEB22498) | human gut metagenome | reverse complement strand
TTTTATAATGGAAAAACTACTGCCTTTTTGGAAAATTGAGTTTGCCTTTTTATATAGTACATAAATTCGATTTTTGGAAAAAGAAGAAAATTTAGTGCCCCTTCAATTTTGCTTTTTGATGAAAAGAGATGAAAAACGTTGATGTGAAGCCATTTGTTTGACTATTTGAATGTTTAAGAAAAGGCACTTGTTTTTCCACAATTTTGGAAAATTGGTTTGCCCCCTAATTTTGTAATGTTTGATTTTCGGAAAAACAGGAAAAATAAGTGCCTCGGAAATAAGATTCGCAATGATTTTTACAGGAGGAAGTAAATGAGGAAACATGTAAACAAAGAACGATGCACTCGAATCCGCTTTGTAAAATGCAATGAAGTGTGTTTACTCTATGACAAAGTTCAACGTGCATATGCTGAACATATAGACAAGGACAAAGAGGTGAAGTCGTTTGAAGTTAATGTAATACTTGAGGGGAATGATACTGTTGTCAAAGGAGGATGGAATCCACCGGAAAAATACACAAGCGATTTTCTAATTTGCTTCCAAAACGGAAACAAAGCAATCCGTGAAGCAGTGTTTAGAAAACAACTTGATAAGCCGTCGATGATAGAGAAGTTGGAATACTCTCGGCGATATTGGTCGGCTCACGGTATCGATGATTGGGGAATTATTGTAGAGAAAGGACAGGGAGAGAATTGAAAGAAAAGGATTTGTTTTTGAATAAAGAAAATGAAATTGTTCGCTTACTTGTGCTTTTAAATACAGAGGCAATCGTGTTGAACTGTTCTCGTTTTCGAATGCCATATCGGATTTCGGTTGATGAATTGGAGGCTATGCATCCCATTTCATCAAATGCCTATACAGTTATCATAAATGAATATGATATGCCGGACTGGGCCATAAAGGAAAGGGACAGACGTTGGGCCTCAATTGAAGGACTTACATCTGAGGACGTAGTTGTGGATAAAATTTTACGAAATCGGCTTCTGTGTGAGAAATCAATTGAAAGTGGATATAGCCGTCGTACTCTCTCAACTTACTTGTGGAAATATTGGGTATACCAATCCAAAAATGGACTTTTGCCCAAAATCAGAGAGCAGCAAAAAGAAAACAATACCGAAGATGAGAAAAATTTTCGTTGGGCATTAAATAAGTTCTATTACACTTCGCAGAAACAGACACTTCAAATGGCATATAAAATGATGTTGCGTGAAAAATATTGTGATACAAGAGGGATACTTGAAGAATATTTTCCTTCATATTGGCAATTCAGATATTATTTCCGTCAACATCGTAATCCAATCAATGAAATCATCAGCAGAGAAGGGCTACGGGCATATCAGCGCAATTATCGGCCTTTTACAGGTTCTACACAAGATTATGTTCAAACCATAGGGACATTTATGACTGATGCCACAGAAGCTGACTTGTATATTGTGTCTAAATTAACACGTAAACCAATAGGGCGGCCTATTATTTACACAATGGTAGATACATATTCTCACTTGATTACAGGTATCTATGTTGGTTTGGATAATGGTAGTGATGCATTAAGAATGTTGATTCTGAATGTTTGTCAGAATAAAAAAGAGTTCTGTCATATGAAGGGAATTGAGATTAAAGACTATGAATGGCCGGCACAACATTTGCCGAAAAAAATTATGACAGACCGAGGAAGCGAGTTTATGGGTGGGCCACTTGAAAATCTCTGTGAAAGTTTTGGGATTGAGGTCGAGAATTTACCTGCATATAGACCGGACTTAAAAGGTGTAGTCGAAAAACTCTTTGATTTGATTCAAAATTCATATAAACCGCTACTAAAAGGAAAAGGCGTTATTGAGCCGGATTTTCAAGAACGTGGGGCGCCTGATTATCGGAGACAAAGTACAGTCGACCTGGAGCAGTTTACACAAATAGTTTTGAAGTGTGTGATTTACTTGAACACACGACAAATCATAAGTGGGTTCAAAAGAACTCCAGATATGATTGAAATGGAAATTCCTGCACGGCCTGCAGATATTTGGCTTTTTTGCCAAAAGCAGAAAGAGGCTTCAATTATTAGTATTGATACAAAAAAATTGATGTTTGCCTTACTTCCTCGCACTGTAGGTAAAATGACACAAAGAGGCCTTGAGGCCTTTGGCGTTTGTTATGATAATGTTGCGTTTAAACAACGATTTGTCTCAGCCGGTTTAAAAGGAAGAGAGTGTGTGCGTGTATCATATAATCCAATGGACATTGGAAGAGTATGGCTTTATGAAAGGGGAGATTATCACGAATTTATATTGACCGCAAAGCAGTATAGAGGACATAGCCTTGATGAACTTATTGATGTGCGCAAAAAAGAAAAACAAAAATATGATGATTTGCGTTTGGAAACCTTGCAAGCTGAATTGGATTTGATAAAAGATATTACAGAAATTGCAAATGAAGCAACTGGCGTGAAAGAAGTGGGGACAAGACTTGGAGAGAAAATCAGGCGGAACCGGGAAACAGCTATTTCAGAAAGCGACGAGGATATATATTCACTTATGAGAGAACTACAAGAAAGTGAGTGGAATGAACAATGAAAGCTATATATCAGGCTGCGGATAATCCTTTGTATAAGAATAATCCTTTTGTTGAGGCATTACCTCCAATGCTTACTGGTAGGTCATTGATTTCGAGGCTTTCTTCCTTTCCAGCTTATTCAGACGAGGACCGAGATAAATCGCCAGGGATACGAATTCAACTTCTTTCCAATCTGTATGAATTTTATCAGCCTCTTTCAATGACAGTAGAGCTGTATACACAAATATATACCAGTATGCAAATGGGATTTGGAAGACAATGTGGTGTTGAAGGAAGAAAAGCGCTTATTGATGGATACAAAAGTATGATTGGAAATGAAACATCGTTTTCAGCAGGGGGAGGGGATAGTTTTGCGTTTGTGGGCGCATCGGGTCTTGGGAAATCCACAGCTTTGAATCATGTTTTATCTTTATTTCCAAAAGTAATTGAGCATGAGGAATATAACGGCGATAAAATGTTCTGTAAACAAATTCCCTATATTATGGTGCAGACTCCGCATGACTGCTCTGTTAAATCGATGTGTTTGGATATATTGGTGAAAATTGATGAGCTTATAGGAAGCGAATATTCTCTACCATTTATGCAACCATATCGCTTTTCTACAGATGTTTTGTTAAACCGGATTGCTCAAATTTCACGTTGCCATCATTTAGGGGTTTTGATTGTTGATGAAGTTCAAAACCTTGTCTATGGAAATGGGGCATTGGGTATCCGGCTGCTCAATTTTCTGGTTCAACTTGTCAATTCGTGCTCTATGTGTGTGTGTTTGGTAGGTACTCCGCGCATATATGAATTACTTAATAAGGAATTCAGAGCGGCCCGACGTGCGACTGGCCTTGTATATGAACGCCTTGAAAACGGTCCGGAATTTCGAATATTGATAAATGGCTTATGGCATTATCAATATACGCGTTATACATCTGAACTTACACCTGAAATACAGCAGTGGCTTTATCGTAAAAGTAGAGGGATACCAGATATACTTGTGAAAATTATTTACCAAAGCCAAAAAACAGCTATCTTAAGCGGTCGCGAGAAAATTGATGTGTCTGCACTTGAAACAGCATATCGGAAAAATTTTGCATTTCTCAGTGGTTTTCTAGAGGAACTGGATAGTAAAAATTCTGCTGGAAAAGAAGCGAACGATATTGATTACAGGTGTACGGAAACTCTTCAAGCTGAGAAAAAAATCAAAATATCTCACGATTTAAGGACTCTTTCAAAACGAGCAAAAAGACAGGGGAAGAGGGGGGATTACGGGTTGGTTGAGTATATTAAGGGAGAAGTGGAAATATGTTGAGTTTTTTTCCTGCACCATACCCCGATGAATTGTGGTATTCAGTTTTGAGCAGATACTTTGCGTATTCAGGATATTTTGCGAAGTGTAGGAATAATAGCGTAAATAGGGATTTGCTGGGGAATAGGATGAGACGCTATGTTCCGTTTTATGGGACTAATTTAAATAACTTTTTAACTCAGCTGCCCAATAATTTCATTACTGCAGACGAAATTATTCTTCAACATACGTTATACCCATACTATGCGCGCTTTTTTGATGCTAGTCGAAAAGAAAATGCACTACAAACGATGTTGGGAGAGGGAAAACAACATAGCAGTCTTATGCTTTTAATGGGAAACGAGCAAACGAAAACAAAACACGACAAATATTTGAGATATTGCACATTTTGTTCGCAGGAAGATATGGAACAGTATGGAGAGACATATTGGCATAGAATCCACCAAATTGACGATTTGAGAATTTGCCCTAAACATAATGTATTTTTGAATAACTCGCATTTTTTGACAATAAGTTCAAAAAAACTATGTCCACCAATATATGAAATAGAGGAAGCGGATACAACATCAGTTTCTCCGGAGGAACTGAATTTTGCAAAATTATCTATGGATGTTTTAAATGCACCAATCGATTCTTTTACACATTGTGTGAGAGATGTTTTTGGATATGCGCTTCTTCGAAAGGGATATGTGAAACCGAACGGCAGAAAAACCGCTCTTACCCGATTATATAGCGATTTCTGTGAGTTTAAAGAAAAAACAGACACAGGTAAAGGTGCGTTGGGAGGAATTGATTCTGTAATGGATATATCAAATATTTTATGTGGTAAGAGAGCAATGGGGGCAACATTATTTTTAGCGAGTTTTTTGGATATGAATGTGCATGATATTGTTTTTCATCCATCTGAATCACTGCGTCAAAGATGGGACAGGGAATTTGTTGAATTGCTTTTGGCAGGGGAAACAGAAAATGATATTGCCCTGAAATTTGGAATGTCAAAAAAGGATATAAGAGTGAATCGAAAAAGGCTAAATCAGTGAATTCACTGATTTTGAAAAGAGGGATAAGACGGCGAGCAAGCGGAATGATGAGAGATTTACCATGACAGAAAAGTAAATTATAATATCGTAAAAAACCGGTTGTGTAAAAAACATAACCGGTATTTTTCTTGAGAGGAGAGTTGTGTTGTGGGAAATATTATGAATTGGATTATTGTTAACAAAGAAATAATGTTGGCAATCATTGTCGTTTGCGTATTTGTGTATGCCGTGTTACAGGGAGCAAGGCGGGTTGCGGGGGCAATATTGTCTATTGCTGTGCTTTTGTTTGCTTTGTCCTATTTGGGAGTGCCATGGGAACAAATTGAGTCTGTTGGCAGAGAAGTAATTGAGAGCACGAAGGCTTTCCTTTTCTTCTGTTGGGATAAGGTTTCAAGCTATTTACATTAGTCAGGGTAAACAATTGTTAGGGTAACCAAAGGATGCCCACATCTTGCCCGTCCCCGAAAAGTAAATAGGATAGGATTTATCAAAGGATAAAACGCAAAATGATGTGACCCGTAAATGAGCACACGTTTTTGCGTTTTCTTTGTTTACATAGATAAATTCACAATGCTGCGTGATATGCAGCGAAGGAGGTATTCAATGCTTAGCAAAGAAAATCAAAGCAAAGAAACCAGCGGAACCTCTCCGCTGGAATGTCTTTTGTCCCAGTACAAAGTAGACGGGTTTGACCCCGAAGCGGCTTTAACTAAGGTGACAGAAGTCGATGCAAATGGGCAGCCAGTAGACCGGCAATACATGAAATTCCAGGTTATGTTGGCCTGGTTTTTGACCAAATTCCCCGAGGGCTGCCTAAATCACACGGTCTTTCAGCTGAACGAACGGAAAGCCGTTGTTACAGGCTACATATACCGCAATCAGACAGATGAAAAGCCTGCGGCAGTGGCAACCTGTGTGCGGTATTTCGAGGAAAGCGAAACAGGCAAGCATTATGTGGATAACGCAGTTACCGCTGCGTATCGCAAAGCCCTGGGATATCTCGGCTTTGACAAACGAGTGAATCCAAAAGAGGTAACCATTGGGCTTACAAATGGGAACGAGGTCCTCGAAGAAGAGGACTTTGAAATGATTCCCCGGCCGGCACCTATGGCTATTCCTCATGTGGTAGAGAGTGTGCCGGTTGCGAGCCAACCCGATGAACCTGTCACCGCTCCCCCTGAAAAAAAGACGAGGAAACGGGGACGTCCGAGTGGCAAGACGGCCAAGGATAAAATCCCGGCCGATGATGCTCAGGATGTAAAGGCTGATAAAGGGCCTGAGACATCGATTTCTACGGGTGCAAGTGCTGCCCCAGCAGGGAAAATGCCGACCACATACGAAGAGGCTCTGAAGGTCATTATTCCGTATGGTGGCGCTAAGGACAAAACTATCGAGGAGGCAGCCCAGGAACGAGGGAAAGAGTTTATCCGGTGGTGGTGCGACAAAGCCGCAGTCCAGTATCCGGGTACTCCTTTCGCGGCTGCAACACAGCTTTTCTGCGAGTTTGAAGGCTGCTGATGAATGATGAATAACGGCGTGGGGACAGGAATTTAGTCCCCACGTCAAGGAGGTGATAAAGAGCGATGCACGATTTCCCTTTCACTATGGAGTATGTGCTCCGAGATGTGTGTAATGCCGAACTCAAACGAGATAGGGCGAACGGGAAGGGCGAAGTTGTTGTTTGCTGCCCTTTGCGCAGCGGTAAGACCTTTGAAGTGAATCTGTATAAAGAATATTGGAAATGCTTCAAAGGCTGCACGGATTGCCCTGTAAACGGTAAAGGCGGCCTGCTGGACCTATATCGACTGTATTTCCACTGCGAGGATAAAAAAGAAGCTTATCGCCGCATTATGGATACTATGTCGAGCAACGAAGAACTCGTTGAACGCCGCAAAAAGGAAAAGAAAAGCCCTACAAAAGTTGCGCAAATTGCAGACGCGGACGCTTTGGATAAGACGTACAGTGCGCTGTTAAGTGAGCTTGTTTTATCTAAGGAACATCGCCGAGACCTGCTAAAGCGTGGCTTATCTTCCAAGGATATCGATGTGATGGGGTTCCGTTCAATCCCCCAAACGGGGCTGAACGTTATTGCAGCGCATCTATATCACAGTGGCTGCCAGATTGAAGGTATCCCTGGTTTTTATTTTGAGAACCAGGAACCTCGAATGGCTTGTTTCGGGAGCGGTTATTTCATCCCATATAGAAACCAAGGCGGAAAGATTGTTGGGCTACAAATTCGGTATGATGTCGAAATCAAGCCCGAAATGTCTGCAGAAGAAATCCATGATGCAAAGAAGAGGCGGTATCGTTGGCTCACGTCTTCTTTTAAACAAGGTGGTACTGCTGCAGCTAACATCCCTTTTTATGGCTTGCCTGGGCAAGAAGTCAAGGAAGTTGCTTATACCACCGAAGGTGGCCTGAAAGCAGCAACGGCGTCGTCGTTGAGTGGAGGCTGGTTCACGGCAATCCCTGGGGTCAATTGTTTTGATGCGTGGGAAGTTCTACTATCTTACCTCAAGGAACAAGGGGTAAAAACTCTTGTGGATGCATTTGACTCAGACCGGGCGACCAACGAACAGGTGGCCGCGAATATCAAAAAGCTGTATGAAATTGCCGCAGACTATGGCTTTAAAATGCAGCCTTGGGATTGGGGAACCGAATTCAAAGGATGTGACGATTATCTGCTGGCTCAAAAGAAAAAGAAGAGCCGGCGTCCTACTCCTCCTCGGGGAAGGGTCACAACAGCAAATAAATCTCTTTGAGACATTTTTGAATTTACATCATAAAATTATAGGAGGCTATATTATGACAGGCTTTTTGAAAAAACTGGCTGATACTGTTGGGTTATGCTCTTTAAACCCACAGACAGAGGTTTGCGTTTTCATAGACGGTGGCCAGGTCATGGTCGCTGTCCCAGAATGTTGCTCAGAACCGATGGATATTGGCGTTCTTATGAGCGCCAATGAACTGGAAGAAACGCTTTCCAGTTTTGAACGCGATGATTCCGGCAGCTATATGCGCAATCTCAACATCAGCGATATGACGCTTTGCGATGACGGCTGCGTCATTTTATATGGCGCACCTATGGCTGCGTTTTTTTAGAACCAATACTAAGGCCCCGCTTTGTGCGGGGTCTTATTGTTTTATAAATAACTATAAATTGTCTTAAAGTATAATATATGGTATAATTAAAATATAATGAGAGGGTGATAGATTGGAACTTATAATCGCTGAAAAACCAGATATCGCCAAAGCAGTATCTAAGGTTTTGCCTGGAGCAGCTGCTTGGAAGAATGGATTTATTGCGCAAGGAGATTATTGCGTCACTTGGTGCTATGGGCATCTTCTTACGTTGAAAGACCCAGAAGATTATGGGGAAGAATATAGCCGTGAAAATACACCTAATGATAAACTACCCATTTTCTTTAAGAATTGGGAGATGAAGGTGGCAGACAAAGGGCCAGCCTTACTTAAAAACGGGAAAAACGCACCGAACAAAGCGGAACAAGTAAAGGTTATTGGCAATCTTTTGCATAAGGCAAACCTCGTAATCATTGCTGGCGACGTTGATGATGAGGGACAGCTGCTGGTAGAGGAGTTATTGGAGTGGCATCGGTACTCCGGCCCAGTAAAACGGCTCGATACAGGAGCCTTAAACGAAGCGAGTATGAAGAAAGCCATGGCCAATTTAATGGATAATGGGCCGTGGCATCTTCGGGCTGTTTCCGCACGGGCAAGGAGCGTTGCGGATTTTGCGCTGGGAATCAACGGGTCTCGGTTTTTCAGCAATACGTATCATGCCAACCTTTCTGTCGGTAGAGTACAAACAGCCGCTCTTGGGCTGGTTGTAGCTCGTGATGCCTTAATTGAGAACCATCAAATCCAAAAATACTATCTTTTGGATATGGATGCCAACTTACAGGAAAAAGGAATCCATAGTGTTCGTTTTGACCCAGCGGAGGATAACCCTAATCTGGTTGATGGGAAGGTCATCGACCGCACATATCTTGAGAAAATAGGACGGGGAGTCCAAGGGAAACAATTTGAGGCCATCGTTAGCAAGGAACCGGTGAGCGAGGCCCCGCCATTGCCGTTCAGCATAAGTGCACTGAAGACATATTGCTCTGACAAATTTAATATCGCTCCAGAAGAAACACTCCGGATTACACAGTCCTTGCGCATGAATTACGGGGGGCTGATAACCTACAACCGGTCAGAATGTCGATACCTGCCCGAAAATATGCATGCAGAGGCACCGAGTGTTATTGCGACAGTTCAAGCTAACCTTGGGGCTAAATGGAATTTTCCTGGATTGGATGCAGGGCTTCATTCGAAAGCGTTCAGCGACAAAAATGTCGGGGTTCATCATGCCATTATCCCCACGACCCAACGCGCAGACATCAGCAAGCTGACAGAGAATGAACAAAAGGTGTACCGTGCAATTTGCGGATATTATATGGTGCAGTTCATGCCTCCAGCAAAGAAGGAAAGAACGCGATTGGTAATCAATGGAAACGGAGGCAATTCATTTGGGGCCACTTCCATAAAGCTCCTTTCAAAGGGCTTTAAGCTTGTTATGGATACTGGGTCTGATTCACAAACCGCTCTTTCGGATGTCCCGGAGGGGAAGTATCCCTGTACGCTTTCCAACCCCAACATCTTGGAAAAAGAAACGAAGCCCCCAAAACGCTATACAGATTCTTCCCTGGAAGAGGATATGAAGAGTGTGGCGAAGTATGTTACTGACCCGGAAGCAAAGCGGCTTTTGCTCCTGAAAGATAAGGACAGCAAGGAGGAACACGGTTCTATTGGAACCGCAGCAACCCGTTCCGCCATCATCAATGTCCTAAAAAAACGCGGTTTTTTGAAGAATGAGGGCAAACAAGTTCTCTCAACGGAACTGGGCCGTGAGTTTTACAGGATTCTTCCCGATGAAATCCGGAAACCTGATTTGACAGCAAAATGGTGGGCGATTCAACAGGATATACAGGAAGGGGCAGCCACCCCAGAAGTGCTATATAAGGATGTGCTTGATGCTTATCGGCGAGTAGCGGCGCAAAATTATCCTTCTATCGGCTTATCTGCGTTGTCGAATCAAGACAGC
>OJNQ01003120.1_pt1 | contig 10012 bp, 10 predicted proteins | sample 1597621 | NCBI WGS metagenome assembly OJNQ01 (sample SAMEA2452137, study PRJEB22498) | human gut metagenome | reverse complement strand
AAATATAAGGAGGCGATCATATGAAATACGTATATCCAGCATTATTTGTATGGGATGATCAAGAAAAAGTCTATAATACCGAAGTGACAGATTTGCCAGGCTGCTTTGCCTTTGGTGAAACTATCAGCGCAGCTATCGCAGCTACCCGCGATGCTATCTGCGAATGGCTCATCAATAGCGAGGATAAGAACGAAGCTATCCCTCCCGCCAGTCCATTACCTCAAACGCAACCAGGAGATAAGAGCTTTTATACCTTGATCGACGCCGATACACTAGAATATCGCAAGGCCAACGGCAGTCAAGCGGTCAAGAAAACGCTCTCTATTCCCAGCTGGCTGAATGAGCGTGCAGAAAAAGCCAACGCCCCTTATTCACAAATTCTCCAAGAGGGCTTAAAAGAATATCTGCACATCAAATAAACCCTTAGCAAATAGGTATGGCAAAAGCAGCTCTCAAAATGAGGGCTGCTTTTTTAATAAATTTATTGCAAAATTTTTTTAAAAACCCTTGACAATATCACGTTATCGTGATATAATTAAACCATCGAAAGGAGGTGAACACATGGGAATAAAAAGGAAAAGCAGCGATAAGCAAGTAGCAAAACTAGCGCTCATCACTGCCATCCTAACGCTAATCACATCAATCATACATCTGCTAGAACGAGTAATTGAGTGGTTAGCAAATCCTTAGGGACAGGGGCTTCAAGCCCCTTCCCTTTGGAAGTATTATAGCATATTTTATTTCCCATGTCTAAACATGTTCCTGGAAATACTGCAAACTGTTTTATCAATCGTTTCCATCATCCTGTCTATTTGCCTAATAGTATTATGTATCCGCATCTTAAGGAGAGATAAACATGACTAATCCCTTTGACGGCCTCTTATCGTTTAAAGAGGCTACCGACCGCTGGGGTCTCAATGAAAGCACCCTGCGTAAAGCTGTTGCCTATGGCAAACTAGTTGAAGGCGTAGATTGTAAAAAGTTTGGCAAGCAATGGATAGTTACCGAACAGGCAATGATACGCGAATACGGTCCTGCATCGTATAATGCTAATGAAAAGCAAAAGCAGCTCTCCGAATGAGGGCTGCTCTTTGTTTGCCGTTTTGTGACACTAATATCATACCATGATAATTTAGGCTTTGCTTATCATCTTTTTATCATCTACCACGCTGACATTTAGCAAAACATTGGGAATACCATTAGCCAACCCTATTGTTATAAGTTTTGCATTAATAGCATCTCGCAGCTTTGTCACACCATCACATACGCATTCCTTATATTTTTCGCTCATTGCAGTATCCATAAGCGATAAAAATTGCTCGATTCGCTTAATCAGCTGCTTAGATATAGCAACAAACCACGAGTCCAGTTTATCCGAGTCATCATATGTACCCCTAGCTGTAGTAAAATGGAAAGTATTTTTATTTAGGAAATCAAGCAGCCCCGCATCAACCTCAACGCTTAAATCATGCTCTTTTCCAAGGAAATCTTTGCAGCATAAATCATCGCGCCTAAACTGTTTATTATTAAAAAAATCACCTAACACTCGGATACAAATATGGCGGTTATTATTAAGCGCATTATTTAAATAGCCATTATTTTGAAAACGATGGGATATGACAAAGAGAAACATATCAAATTCCGCTAAAATCTGCATCAATGGGTTATTGTAGCTTTCCAAGAAATCAGACATATCTTCCCCCTGCTTCATTAAACAAGCTGATATTATAAATTATTGATATAATTTTTCTATTTTAGCCTCATATTCAGCTATTAAGTCGGCAGCCGTAGCAGCGACGTTGTCAATAGCCATTCTCATTTCATGAATTTTTGCTTTTATCTCCTGATCAGATATGCCCCCATTATTTTTCCACTCACAGAAGCACTCATGTAACTCACAGAAAATTTTTGGTATCTCATGTATATTTTTATTAGAATCATCTTTATTTTTTAGATCTTTCGATAAAATATAGTAAGCATTATTGACAAAATTCTTTAAACTATCAAAAAATCTTTCATCAAGCAAGTCATCAACAGCACTTGCTTTGTGAGTAAAATCATTTGCAAAATTCCTTTCCGCCTGCCATAAAATAGTATTAAATACATTATCGTCTTTATAGGCAGTTTTCAGCTCAGCAATTTTTTTTTCAAATGTCCTCTCTAGACAAATTTCTTTCTCAAGTTTTAATTGTTTATCTTGAATAGATTTTTGTTTATTCTGTATTTCTATTATAATTTTATTTTGTTTGACCGTCTTACCGGTTATAACTGCCAAAAGAATGGCAGCAACTGCACTAGCGACACCAGTTATTATTGAAAAGACGGAATCTACACCAAAATCTGTAATAGCTTCAATCAATTTTTCAAACTGCATATTATTAAAATACATATAATACACCTCCTGTTTGCAAATATTTGACAAATATAAAAAATAACCTATAAAAAGCAGCCCCAATTTTAGGGGCTGTTCTTTGTTTACCGTTTTGTGATACTAATATCGCATCATGCTAAGTTAAGCTTTGTTTATCATCTACCACGGCAGATAATTTAATTAATAAACTCTATATTAATTAAAATTATATTATTGATTTTTTTCTCATTCTATTTTAGTATGTTAGTATACAGACTTACATACTAAAAGAAGGTGATGACTTGACTTCTGATAATACCGATAGATTTTGTGATTTGCTTGCTAAAATGATAAAAGAGGCAAAATTATCAAATGTCCAGTTTTACACCGAACTTGGCATAAAAAAACCTTACTTTTACGATATTTTAAGTGGCAAAGTGAATCCCCCTCCTCCTACACGACAATTCGCGATGCTAAAATTGTTAAACCCCGAACCTGAAAAAATAACGTTGTTTTTCAACTTAGCGGCTCAAGAGCGAAATGAAGTACCAGCTGATATTGCCGAAGCACTAAAGAATGAGCAACTACGCAATGAATTAAGAAAAAACATAGACTACAAAACCTTATTGGAGAATGGAGATAAACAAAATGACCGCTAATAAAAGAGACCGAGAGAAAACAGAACTCTATAGCACAATATGGAAAATTGCCGAGGAGCTTCGTGGTAGTGTTGATGGTTGGGATTTTAAGCAGTATGTTCTAGGTATGCTATTTTATAGATATATCTCGGAAAACCTTACCGCTTATTTAAATAAAGGTGAATGGGACGCGGGAAACATTGAGTTTGATTATGCCAAAATCGAAGATAAAGATTTGCCTGAAAATCTTAAGCAAGAAATGATACAGGAAAAAGGCTTTTTTATTCTACCAAGCGAGCTGTTCGGTAATTTGCTCAACAGAATAAAAAAAGCTGATAAAGATGCTAAAGAAAAAGCGGATAAAACCGGAAAAGAAGTAGAAATCGCTGATTTGGACGAAAACTTAAACGAAATATTACAAACTAACTTTAAAAATATTGAAGCGTCTGCCGTCGGTAGCCCTAGCGAAGAAAATTTCAAAGGCTTGTTTGATGATATAGATGTTAACAGTAATAAGCTTGGTCCTACCGTTATTAAAAGAAATAAAAGGCTGAAGAAATTAATTACTGTTATTGGTGATATGAACCTTGGGCATTATCAAGATAATTCCATCGATGCTTTTGGGGATACCTATGAATATTTAATGGGAATGTACGCTTCTAATGCGGGCAAAAGTGGCGGAGAATTCTTTACCCCACAAGAAGTATCCGAATTATTGACAAAAATCTCTCTCCTTGATAATAACGGCAAGATGAAATCAGAAGTAAATAAAGTTTATGATCCAGCGGTCGGCAGTGGTTCGTTGCTTTTGAAATTCGCTAAACTTCTTGGTAAAGACAAGGTAAGGCAAGGCTTTTTTGGCCAAGAAATTAATATTACCATTTATAACCTTTGTCGTATCAATATGTTCTTACATGATATAGATTACGATAAATTCAGTATTGAGCATGGCGATACTTTGACTGATCCTAAACATTGGGATGAAGAACCGTTTGAAGCCATCGTTTCAAATCCACCTTATTCTATTAAATGGGAAGGCTCTGACAACGGAACACTGATAAATGATCCTCGTTTTTCTCCTGCCGGTGTATTGGCTCCTAAATCAAAAGCGGACTTTGCTTTTATTATGCATTGCCTTAGCTGGCTTGCTACAGACGGAACAGCGGCTATTGTTTGTTTCCCCGGTATCATGTATCGTGGCGGTGCAGAACAGAAAATCAGAAAATATCTGATCGATAATAACTATATCGAATGTATCATTCAGCTGCCAGATAACCTTTTTTATGGGACGAGTATTGCAACTTGCATTATGGTTCTCAAAAAATCTAAAGTCGACAATCAAACTTTGTTTATTGACGCTTCAAAAGAATTTGTCAAATCTACGAACAGCAATAAGTTGGGCGATGGAAGCGTAAGTAATGAACCTAATAACATTCAGAATATATTAAACGCCTATATCAACCGAAAGACTGAAAAGTATTTTACTGCTCTTGTTAAACAGGAAGATATTGAAAATAACGATTACAATCTTTCTGTATCAACTTATGTGGAAAGCGAGGATACAAGAGAAGTTATTGATATCGCAGTCCTTAACGAGCAAATATCTCAAATTGTTCAAAGTGAAAATACATTGCGTGCCGAAATTGACGCGATTATAGCTGAAATTGAGGAGGCGTAATAAATGAGGCTTAGTAGCAGATTATCTGATAAAGATAAAAATCATGGCGAAGTGGAGTCGTTTATTGATCCTGACAGATATACATCACTAAAAGAAGAGGCAACTGATGAAATAGTTTATATTTCTTCAGGAGACTTCATTGAAATACAAATCGGTACAATTAATCTGCCTTTTTACTCAACAATATGCCAGGACAGTAATTCCTTTATTTCGCCTAAAAAACTACATTGCTTAATCATCAATGAAAAAATGATTAGTATTGACTGCCAATTAAAGTGTACAGATTATGATACAGAAAACGCAAAATGCCGGAAATGCAATCCGTATGTTCAAGCTTGGTTTTTAATCGAAGCTGACGATATATTTGCAAATACTCCTAATGTAAATTTAGTGAAACAAAGCTTTAAATTACCAGAAAGTATAAAGCTTTCTATAGAGATGGAGGATAAATATTCAGAATGGTTGGCTAAAGCAGAAATTGCATATAAAGAAAGACTTGGCGCAGGAGCAATCGTATATTTAAGATCTGCATTCGAAAAAATCACGCAGGAAGTTGGATTAAACGCAGGAGTTACAATTAAAAATGGAAAAGATAAGTTTTTAAATTTTCGTGAAGTCTTAAAAAGAGTAGACTCAGAATGTTCAATTATACCGCCTATATATGCTGAAAATGGATACGATTTATTTAGCAAATTGAGTGAAATAGCTCACGGCAATTCTGATGAGACGACAGCATTAAAAGAATACGATGCATTAAAAAGATTGGTTTTTGGCATTATCGAAAATGCGAAAAAGAAGAATGAAGAAATAAAGAATAGTGCTGAAATTAAAAAGGCATTACTTGATGCAGGCTTAGCCGATGGAGGTGAGGAAAATGAGTAAATTAGAACAGCTTATAAGTGAACTTTGCCCCAATGGGGTAGAATACCGAAGACTTGAGAATTGCTGTAAAATCTTGGATAACAAAAGAAAGCCTGTAACAAAATCCGCAAGAAAAGCAGGTAAATATCCGTATTACGGAGCAAATGGTATTCAAGATTATGTATCTAATTATATATTTGATGGCACTTTTATTCTCGTCGGCGAGGATGGTAGCGTTGTAACCGAAATGGGAACACCTATTGTTACTTGGGCTACAGGAAAAATATGGGTGAACAATCATGCTCATATTATTTCTGAGATGAACGGTGTTTTGCTGCGTTACTTATTTCACTATCTACAAACTGTACCTGTAAAACACTTGATTCATGGCAATATTCCAAAATTAACAGGCGGTGATTTTAGAGCATTAAACATCCCTGTTCCTCCTTTACCAGTACAAGAGGAAATTGTTCGTATACTGGATAAATTTACGGAACTCTCTGCGGAACTCACTGCGGAACTCACTGCGAGAAAACAGCAGTATGAGTATTATAGAGATTCAATTTTAACTTACGACGAAAGTATAAAAATTGAGTTGGGGCAAATTGCAACGGTTACAAAATTAGCAGGATTTGAATTCACGAAGTATGTTTCATATTCAGATAGTGGCAAAGTCATCGCTCTGCGAGGTTTAAATGTAAAAAACGGACATCTTGACCTAAAAGATGTTAAATATATTGACAACAGTGATTTGTCTAAATTAACTCGAAGTAAACTACATATTGGAGATATGCTTTTTACTTACGTTGGCACTATTGGTCAAGTTGCATTAGTAAATGAAGAAGATAGATTCTATTTGGCACCTAATGTTGCTTTGATTCGCACTACGACGGACAAATTGATGCCAAAGTTTATGAGTTATTACTTTCAGAGTAGCCAATTTTGGAAAACTCAAATTGACAGATTGCTTCAATCTTCTTCAATGCAAAATATTCCTATGGGGAAAATTAGAAAATTTAAAATTCCTGTTCCACCACTTGCAGAACAACAGCGCATTGTTGATATTCTTGACCGTTTCGATAAGCTTTGCAACGATATCAGTGAGGGATTACCTGCCGAAATTGAAGCAAGACAAAAGCAATATGAATATTACCGAGATAAGCTCTTAACTTTTAAGAAAAAGGAGGCGGCGGAAAATGAATAGCTTTGAAATTTTGGCAAGCTCTACCGAAAATACCGTTGTGGCTGAATACACGCCTGAAAAAAGAAAAAGCACCGAATATCAAAGCGAGGCGGCGCTTGAAGAGGATTTTATCAAGCGCCTGGTCAAACAGGGCTATGAACACATTACTATAAAAAGCGAACAGGACTTAATTGACAACCTCCGTACACAGCTTGAAAAACTGAATAACTACACCTTTTTCGATAAAGAGTGGAACGACTTTTACAACAGCGTTATTGCTAACGGTAATGATGGCATTGTCGAAAAAACCCGCAAAATACAGGAAGATTATCTGCAAAACCTCACTCTTGATAATGGTTATGTAAAAAATATCAAGCTGATAGACAAAACCAATATTCACAACAACCATTTGCAAGTCGTTAATCAATATGAAGAAAATAGCGGAACCCACAATACCCGTTATGATGTGACCATTTTGGTCAATGGATTACCGTTAGTTCACGTAGAACTCAAAAGACGCGGTAACGCCATTCGTGAAGCGTTCAATCAGATTAACCGCTATCAACGTGATAGCTTTTGGGCAGGAAGCGGATTATATGAGTATGTACAGTTGTTTGTAATTTCCAACGGTACGCATACAAAGTATTATTCTAATACTACAAGATTTCAGCATATCAAAGACAATACAGAGAAAAACGCTGCAAAAAAGAAAAAGACCTCCAATAGTTTTGAATTTACAAGCTATTGGGCGGATGAGAAAAACCGCACCATTCCGGACCTTGTAGACTTTACAAAAACCTTCTTTGCCAAACATACCCTGCTTAATATTTTGACTCGTTACTGTGTGTTTACCTCAGAGGATTTATTATTGGTAATGCGTCCTTATCAAATTGCGGCAACTGAAAAAATTCTAAACCGCATTATCGTTTCTACCAATCTCAAAAAAACCGGCAGAAAAGAAGCAGGCGGTTACATTTGGCATACCACCGGAAGCGGCAAGACTTTAACCAGCTTTAAAACTGCACAGCTTGCTCAAGGATTGAATTTTATTGATAAAGTATTGTTTGTTGTTGATAGAAAAGATCTTGATTATCAGACAATGAAAGAATATGACAGATTTGAAAAAGGTGCTGCCAACAGCAACACCTCTACTAAAATTCTGCAAAAACAACTGGAAGATGATAATGCAAGAATTATCATCACCACCATTCAAAAGTTAGATAAATTCATATCCAAGAACAAAGAACATGAAGTTTATAAAAAACATATTGTTATGATTTTCGATGAATGCCACCGTTCACAGTTCGGAGATATGCACAAGTCGATTATAAAACACTTTAAAAATTATCATATTTTCGGCTTTACGGGCACGCCGATTTTTGCATCGAATTCTAACAGTTCCAATGCACCGAATATGCGTACTACGGCACAAGTTTTCGGCGGTGAACCTGATGAAAACGGGAATAAAGTAAAACCATTGCATACCTATACTATTGTAGATGCTATTCATGATGGTAATGTATTACCTTTTAGAATTGATTACATCAATACTATAAAAACGCCTGATGAGTTAGCAGATAAACAAGTAACCGCTATCGACCGGGAAAAAGCTCTGCTTGATCCTCAAAGAATCTCTCAAATCACCAAATATATTCTGGATCATTTTGAGCAAAAAACTTATCGCAATCAAAATCATTCTTACTATGATCATAAAATTATTACCAATGTTGCAAAAATGGCAAAATCAAAGAACAATACGGTAGCAGAGCAGAAAGCTATCACAAAAGTAAATGGATTTAATTCTATTTTTGCCGTTGCATCTATTCCGGCCGCTATTTCCTATTATAATGAATTTAAAAAACAAATAGTGGAAACAGGGCACAAATTAAACATCGCTACAATATTCAGTTTTAGTCCGAATACAGAAGACCCCGACGATATCTTGCAAGATGAAAATTTTGATACCCGCGGTCTTGACCAAACCTCCCGAGATTTTCTTGATAGTGCAATCGATGATTATAATAAACTTTTTAATGTCAACTATGACACGTCTGCGGATAAATTTCCTAACTACTATAAAGATGTTTCATTACGCATGAAAAACCGCGAGATTGATTTGCTTATCGTAGTGAATATGTTTTTGACCGGATTCGATGCTACTACGCTTAACACATTGTGGGTAGACAAGAACTTACGGGATCATGGCTTAATACAGGCTTTTTCACGCACTAATCGCATCCTCAATTCTGTAAAAGTTTTTGGCAACATTATCTGTTTTAGAAACCTAGAAACTGCCACAAATAATGCTTTGGCCCTTTTTGGCGATAGCAATGTGAGCAGTGTAGTAATTCTAAAAACTTATAATGAATATATGAATGGCTATGAAGATAATAACGGAAAACACATTGATGGCTATAATGAGCTTGTAAACAGACTTTTAAATGAATTTCCGATAAGCAGTCAAATCATTGGTGAGGATAACGAAAAAGAATTTATTAAACTATTCGGCCACATTTTGAAATTAAGAAATATTTTAAGATGTTTTGACGATTTTGAAGATGATAATTCTGTATCAGTTAGAGATTTGCAGGATTATCAAAGCGTTTATATTGACCTATATCAAGATTACTCTAAAAAAAGCGGGATTGAAAAAGAGCGAATCAACGATGATATTGTCTTCGAAATTGAACTGATCAAACAAGTTGAGGTCAATATAGACTATATTTTAATGTTAGTCGCCAAATACCACCAATCAAATTGTCAGGATAAAACCATTCTGGAAAAAATTAATAAATCCATTGATGCAAGTGTTAATCTACGCAGTAAAAAAGCACTTATTGAAGGATTTGTTGATCAAATGAGTGTCAAAACAGATATTGATAAAGATTGGCCGGATTTCATAAAAAAACAAAAAGACCAAGATTTAGCAACAATCATCAAGGACGAAAACCTAAAACCTGATGAAGCTAAAAAATTTGTTGAAAATTCGTTTAGAAATGGCAATATAAAAACCACCGGTATTGATCTTGATAAAATTTTACCGCCAATTTCAAGATTCTCACAAGGATCAAATAGGGCAGAAAAAAAACAAACAGTAATTGACAAACTAAAAGCATTTTTTGAAAAATATTTCGGTTTGATATAATACAACAACCGCTATCCATCTTTTGCTGGTAGCGGTTGTTGTATATTAAAATTCGTTATTAACTATCCCAATCTTTAAATCATTGTTAACTACAAAACACTAATTCCTTTTTCTCCTTCTCTCCCCGGCCCGCTATAGCTCCGTCACCCCATACATG
>OJNQ01003118.1_pt1 | contig 10020 bp, 8 predicted proteins | sample 1597621 | NCBI WGS metagenome assembly OJNQ01 (sample SAMEA2452137, study PRJEB22498) | human gut metagenome | reverse complement strand
AGCGAGAAGTAAGAGAACTAAAACAGCAAGGTGCTACTGATGAAACAATCTACAAAGAATATGAAAGTGGAACGAAAACCAATCGTGCAGAATTGGATAAACTATTAAATATCGTGCAATCAGGCGATACAATTATTGCTACGGAGGTCAGCCGATTTACACGAAGCACCATGCAATTATGCGAAATCATAGAATTTGTCAAAAAAAATCATATCAAATTGGTGCTTGGAACTTTTGAAGTAGACTGTAGCAAAGAACTTGATCCAATGACTGAGGGAATGTTAAAAATGATGGGTGTATTTGCAGAACTGGAACGTAACATGATAAGCCAACGTGTAAAAAGCGGAATGGAAAATGCCAAAGCAAAAGGTAAGACAATCGGAAGACCTGTAACAACCATTGATAATATTCCATCTGTTTTTTATCATTACTATCCTCAATACAAAAATAAACAAATAAACAAATCTGAGTTAGCACGCCTTTGTTCTCTTTCAATTCCAACGGTGTACAAGTATTTGAAAATTATTGAAGAGCAATATTAACATTATAAATGGTGTCGCACCTAGTTAATTCCACGAAAGAGAGGTTATTTTCATGCAGGTAAGTATTTATTCCAGACAGGCAATTGAAACGCTTATCAAAGGGGATTTCCCTAAAAATTCAGCAGTTATCAGTTTTCTTGACCCACCCGATAATTATCACAATAAAAACTCTGCCCCTGTTGATTATAAAAATAAGACAGAGCGGATTTTTTACGTTGCCGTACATGATATAGATTTATCCGTTCTGCCTAAATTCAACTTGAGCTATGAAACCTATTTTCCTGAAGCTGACCAGTTAGCAGAATTTATCTTCAAAGCTAAAAATGACGGACTGGATATTATCTGTCAATGCGAATATGGGGAAAGCAGAAGTTCTGGCTGTGCTGCTGCCATTCTTGAATATTTCTACAAAACCGGAATTTCTGTTTTCGCAGACTACAGATATTATCCAAATCAGGTTATCTATCACAAAGTCTTTGATGCTTTATCCAACTATCAAACAAAAATGAATGCCCCGAAAAACTAACATGTCCCACATTCTCTCAACTGAATGACTAATTCATTAAGAAATATACTTCTGCAACCCTGAGTGACCATATACGAAGTGACCATTCGGTGTAAACCCGGTTCAGCGTAAAAGACATGATTGCCAGTACATTTGCCCGGATCGTATTTTCCGGCCAGGTTGCATAGATTTCACTTGATGCGACATTTTTTATATAATCTTTGTAGTAAGAAATAGGATACATATCTGAAACATAATCACTGTAATCATATGTAACTTGTGTTTTTGTTTCTTTAACTTTTTCATCACTAGAAATGACTTCCACTTCTTCCGTTGTAATCATATCTAGTTTTCCTTTACAAATCGTTGTTTTCGTTAAATGACTTGTTAGATAGAAAACAAGTCCACCTACTAAGATAATAAGTATAATTCCTATTACTAAAGCTATTAATTTCTTCTTGTTTTCCATTTTTTCTCCTTTAAAAAATCACATTTTTCAATGTGATTATAAACGATTTATTAAATTTTGCAATTCTTCTTCACTAAATTGATATTTTGTATTACAGAATTGACATGTAATTTCACAACCATGATCTTCATCAATCATACTTTGAAGTTCTTGTTTTCCAATAGTTGATAAAGCATTGATCATCTTTTCTCTTGAACAATCACAAGTAAAGAATAAATCTTGTCGATCTGTAATTTCAACATCATCAAAAATCATTTTTAAGATTTCTTCTGGTGTTTTTCCTTCATGAATCAATGAAGAAACAGCAGGGAAATCTTTTATTTTTTCTTCAATATAAGAAATATCTTCTTCAGTAGCTTCTGGCAATAATTGAATAATAAAACCACCTGAAGATAAGATTTCATTTGTTTCATCAACTAAAACGCCTACAGAAACAACTGATGGAGTTTGTTCACTTGCCATGAAATAATAAGAAAAATCATCACCAATTTCACCTGTTTGAAGTGGTACTGTTCCACAGAAGGGTTCTTTTAACCCCATATCTCTAATCACTTGTAACGTTCCTTGTGTTCCAACAGCCACACCTACTGCTAAATGTCCAGTATCATTATAAGTATAATGAACATGTGGATCACCTACAAAACCTTTAATATGTCCATCACCACGCGTAACAGCCATCATCGTACCAATTGGTCCTCCACCATTAATTGTGACAGTCATTTTTTCATTATTTTTATTCATTGCAGCCATCATAAGAGTAGCTGACATCATTCTTCCAAGAGCAGCAGATGCTGTTGGCCATAAATCATGTTCTTGTCTTGCTTTTTCTAATAAATTCGTTGTTTGGCAGGCAAACACACGACAATTTTTACTATTGACTAATCCTCTTACTAAATAATCTTTCATTTTTCTTTTCTATAAAAAGAACACGGAAGAAAATATCGGAATAATCATGCTTAAAGCGATTAAGATGATTACAATTCTCTTTGTTCGTGTACTCATATTTATCCCCTTTCTAAATGAAAAAAAGCGAAATTCGCTTTATTTCATTTCATCCAATAAATCATCTTGATCATCAATTGATGGTTTTTCTTCTTTAACTTCTTGAACAGGTTCTTCAGTTAAAGTTCCATCATGATGTTCTAACATTTTACCTGTATTGTATAAAGATTCAATATCTTCACCAGATAATGTTTCATGTTCAAGTAATGCTTCTGCAATACAAATAAGTTTTTCTTTATTTTGTTCAATAATATTTGTTGCTTCTTGATAACAAGCATCAATAATTTTACGTACTTGAACATCAATTTCATAAGCAATTTGTCCTGAATGTGTATTACTTCTTTGTGTATAATCTCTACCTAAGAAAACTTGTCCATTTTCAGAATCATATTGAATAGGTCCAAGTTCAGACATACCTAATTCAGTAACCATCATTCTCGCAATTCGAGTTGCTTGTTCAATATCGTTGTGTGCTCCTGAACTTACATCTCCAAAGAAGACTTCTTCAGCCACACGTCCACCCATATATCCTGAAATAGTTGCTTTTAATTGACTCTTAGTTTTGAAATATGTTTCTTCTTTAGGTGTCATTAAGTTATAACCACCTGCTTGTCCACGAGGAACAATTGTAACTTTTTGTACTTTATTGGCATCTTCTAAAGTTAAACCTATTAAAGCATGTCCTGCTTCATGGTAAGCAACTAAGCGTCTTTCTCTTTCCGTATATTTACGTGATTTCTTAGCAGGTCCACCCATAACACGGTCCACCGCTTCATCAATATCAGCCATTGTAATTAAATCATGATTTTGTCTTACAGCAAGTAAGGCAGCTTCATTTAAAACGTTTGAAAGTTCAGCCCCAGAGAACCCTGGTGTACGTTGAGCGATGTTATCAAAATTAACATCTGGTGTAAAACGTTTATTTCTTGCATGAACTTTTAAGATTTGACTACGTGCACGTTTATCTGGATTAGCTACTTGGATTTGTCTATCGAAACGACCTGGTCTAAGTAAAGCTGGATCTAAGACATCTGCACGGTTTGTAGCTGCTAAAACGATAATTCCTTCATTTCCAGAGAAACCATCCATTTCAACTAATAATTGGTTAAGGGTTTGTTCACGTTCATCGTGTCCTCCACCCATACCAGTACCTCTTTGACGACCAACTGCATCAATTTCGTCAATGAAGATAATACATGGTGCTGTTTGTTTTGCTTTTTTGAACATGTCTCTTACACGTCCAGCCCCAACACCAACGAACATTTCTACGAATTCAGAACCTGAAATTGAGTAGAATGGAACGTTTGCTTCACCTGCTACCGCTCTAGCAAGTAATGTTTTCCCTGTCCCTGGTGGACCTACAAGTAAAACACCACGTGGAATCTTAGCACCCATATCAGCAAATTTTTTTGGTGTTTTTAAGAAGTCAACTAATTCTCTAACTTCTTCTTTTTCTTCATCCATTCCAGCAACATCACTAAAATGTGTTTTAGAATTTTTTTCTAGTTTAGCTCTTGAATTACCAAATTCAAAGGCTTTATTATTACCACCAGCAGTATTTGACATCATCTTCAAGAAGAAGAACATTCCTCCAAATAAGATCAAGTATGGTAATAAGCTTACAATGAAGTTCAATAATTGATTTCTTTCAGCATCATTGACAACATTGATTTTTGTACCATTTTCATCTAACAAGCTAATTAAAGAATCTAATTCTGTTTCTGTTCTTGGAATAACAACAGAGAATTTAGTATCTTCTTTTTTACCATTGCTTGCTTTTTTAGAATATGTTCCACTCACATCAATGACTAATGATTTAGGAACGATTTCTACATCTTTTACTTTTTCTTTTTGAACTATCTCTATAAACTTATCATATCTAATTTCTGACGATTCACTTTGATTAAAGAAAGGAATTGCCACAGAAATAACCATCAGTACAATAAGCCATGGTAGGATAGACTTCAACAATCCTTTTTTATTTCCCATAAAATCTCCTAACTATTTTTTATAACAATCTTCTTTTAAAATACCTATATAAGGTAATTGACGATAACGTTCATTAAAATCAAGACCATATCCTACAACAAAGGCATTAGGAATTTTAAATCCTGAATAATCAGCTTTCATATCAAAAACACGGCCTTCTTCTTTATCTAATAAAGTCACGATTTTAACACTCTTAGCATGTCTTTTTTCTAACATTTCTTTAACGTTATATAAAGTCTTTCCAGTATCTAAAATATCTTCTACGATTAAAACATTCTTACCACGAATATCTTCTTTAATATCTTGTCTAACAACTAATGTTTTAGATTCAACACCACTATAACTACTTACTGACATAAAGTCGAACTTAACATCACTTTTTAAATGTTTAGCAAGTTCTGCCATAAATGGAACTGAACCTTTTAATAAACCAACTAATAAAATTTCTTGACCAGCATAATCTTGATCAATTTGTTTTGCTAATTCATCACATTTAGCCTTAATTTCTTCTTCTGTATATAATATTTCTTTTATATCCTTGTGCATACCTTACACCTCACTTACATGTGTCATATTTTATCACAAAAACATTTGGTTTTGTATATAAATACTTGATATTTTTGGCGATATGTGGGATCAAAATGATCTCACCATGGCAATTTTCAACGATTGGCCATATTTTACGCTCATCTCTAGGAATTTTACGATCTATAAATAGCCTAGAGACCTTTTTTGTTCCTCCAGATGTTTTGATTGTATCACCATTTTTAAAACATCTGATAACTATTGGAAAGTCTTCTTTTGAAAGAAAAACACCATCGTGAAGATGTCCTTGATCTGTTAAAAAATAATGTAATTGTTGATCTTTATAAAAAGATTCATACTTTACATAATAAGTATCGTCAATTTCTTTTTTTCTAACGGCTATATTATTATACTTTTTTATGAACACAAAATTAACAGGTAATGATATTTCGATATTTGGTTTTTGTGAATGGATTTGTTTAATAATTTCTTGTACTAAGTTTTCTGTTATAAGTGGTGGATAGATATCTTTTTTTAACATATAATAAATGATTTGATCTAATGATTCTGTTGGTAACTTATCTAAATACAAGAAATGATTTTGATCATATTCTTGATAAATTTGTTGGAGATTAGCTTGTTGTTTTTTGTATTGTTGATTATGTTTACTTGCCTTTTCTAATAATTCTTGTTCACTATATTTTTTTAAATCGATATGTCTTACATGATTACGTGTATAACGTGTATCATAGTTTGTATAGTCTTCATGATATTCAAGATGATTTTTAGTACAATAATCTATAAGTTGTTGTTTTTTTAACTTTAATAAGGGTCTTACAACATGCATATTTTTAACATAAGATTGTTCTTTTATACCCAAATATCCCTTTGTATTATGTCTTTGTAATTGCATCACGATCGTTTCTAAATGATCATTTAAATGATGCCCTAAAATAATCGTATCAATTCCATTTAAATCACCTATTTCTTTATAAAAAGCATATCTTTTTTCTCTTGCTAACATTTCAAAATTGCCTTTTTGATATTCTTTTTTATCTCCTTGTCTTACATAAAAAGGAAGATGATGATTTTGACAATAACTACGTACGAGATTTTCATCAAGATCACTATCTTCTCTAAAATGATAGTTATAATGTACAACAAAGACATTGTATGCTTTTTTAACCAACATATCTAATAAAGCCATCGAATCGACGCCACCTGATACTCCTACAAGATATTTTCTATTTTTATCTAATAAACTTTCATCTAACATAATCTCACCGCTTGTATTATAGCATATCTCTAATTTCTATTGACCACTTTAATAACAATAATACTCATATCATCTAGATCTTTCTTTTGAAAAGATTTTTGAAAAAGAAAGGAAACAATTTCATAAACTGACATCTTTTCAATTTCTTCTTGATATTTTTTTAATAAATCAAAGAAATGTTCTCCTACTCCATCACTTGTAAGAATCAATATATCATTTTCTTTGATTTTCATATCATAAGAAACCATCTTCATTGTAGAAGCCATTCCTACTGGTAAAGAATGTGAATGTAAAACATCTATTTGATGATTTCTTATTAAATAACTTTCATAAGCTCCATATTTAATTACTTTTAATCTTGAATTCATTAAATTAAAATCAAATAAATCTAATGTCGTATACATATCTCCTTGATTCTTTATCTTTAATAACGTATTTAAAGTATTCAATGTATCTCTTAATTGAATGCCATTTTTAAGCAATTGACTTAAGACATCTAATGTCAATTGACTTTCCTTATAAGCAATATAACCTTGTCCCATACCATCAGATAAAGCTACATAATGATGTTCATCTAAACCAAAAGTAAGAATACTATCTCCACATTGTTGATCTAAAGCATATTGTTTTTTCGCTAGTTGTAATGTATATTTAAGTTCATGTTTTAATAAAATTGAAGTATAACCTATTTGAAGATGTTGTTTTTTAATAGAGACAAGATCTAATGATTCATTTAAATAATTTTCTAAAATAGGAATAAGTTCTTCTGTTACAGTTTTTTCATCTATATCTTCTATTCCTATTTCTAACATATAATTTTCATAATCTTTTTTTATTTTCTTTAAATAATACACTTCAAAATGATACGCTTTTAAATGTTCTAAGATTTTCTTTTCATTATCTTGTTCATCTATCTTTTTAGAAAAGTTTTGAAAAACATGCCCCATGATTGAAAACTCTTGAAATAAATCTTTTTTTAAATGATCATGTGCATGATTAACTTTTAACATCTTAAAATAACCTTTTTGATGATTCTTTAAACTCTTTAAATAATCATCCGGCTTTAAACAATGTTGATAAATATAATTATAATCATCTACCTCTAAATCTTTTTGAATCCCCTTAGAAATCAACTTACCTAAACGACTCATTCCTTCTTGACTATAAAAACAATATTTTTTAGAAGAACAATGATGACACACATCCTCATAAACATATCCCACATATTCAGATAAATGGGTTTCTTGATTTTCTTCTTTAAAAACTTCTGTGAGTTGATGAAATAAAGATGCAAAAGCATCTGCTTTACTTTTAAGTTGTTCTTGATAACTTATTTCTATAAATTCTGGATTGATCTTTATTTTTTTATTTTTAAATTGTGGAGAAATCATAAATAAAAAAACTGGAACAAGAATCACAAAGGCATAATAGAAGTAATTGTAATTAATAAAAAATGGTAGTGTAATATGTGATAATAAGAAAATAGACATGAATAGATATTTGTTTTTAGGTTGTATCATAAAAAAGAAACTCATTGGTAATATTAAGGATAAGACATCATCTTTTAATGAAGGAGCAATGAGCATTAAAAGAATAGAAAGATATAAAATAATAGGCATGACTTTTTCAATTGATAAATAGTAAATAGAAATCAATAAGAAATATCTTAAAAAAATCATTGTATATGTTGTATTAAAAGGAATAAAGCTAATAAATAATGTACAGACAACAATAATTAAAGCTTGTAATCTTTTTATATTTAAAACATTTTTATTTTGATGAATAATTAAAGGAATAATTTCTTGATCAAGATAACAATTAAATAACGTTAACATGACTAGAACTGTTGTTTGTAAGATGTTGTAATGATTCGCATAAAAAAATGGAATCAAAATTGCTGTCATAATAAAAGAAATATACTTTGTTCTTAATAGATGTGTAAAGTTAAGAAGATAAATTGTCAGTAATAAAGTAATGATGACAACAATTGTAAATGTATCTTGATTAATAATCGATATTCCTATAATCGCTGTTAAAAAGCATATAAGATACAGATATCCACTATAAAACGATACAATAAATAAAGGTAATAAAAAAGGTAAGGCTGTTTCTTGTATTTTAGCATAGCTTAAAATAATGGTACTAAAAAATATAATGATTGGTAAAATATAGTGCACGTGTTTTTGTTTATTGACGATAACTAAATCCATTTTATTTCCACCTCGTAATCATTATATAGAGTTTATTTTAAATATTTTGTCACTAAAAAAAAGACATCTTTAAATTGATGCCTTTTATTTTGATTTGTCTACTTAGCAAGACCACACTCATTTTAAGAAAAAATATGAATAATTCTATTTTCTCTATTTATTTAACATTTTACGATAAAGTACATCTTGGTAAAACCAAGATTTATGGATTTTATCAAATCCATTTCTTTCTAATAGATTAATTGATTTTATATTATCTTCATATACATGACATAAACATATTTTAAAAGAATATGTTTCATGCATTGCCTTAAATACACTCTTTAATGCTTCACTTGCATATCCTTTAGACCAGTAAACACTATCTAAAGTATATCCTAAAGTAAAAGTTGTATGCCCATCTATTTCAATAAAAATATCTCCAATAAGCTGATTGTTTTCTTTTAAATAAAGACCAAATTGGTAGTTACCAATTTGTCCACGAAATGGATGTTTTTGACAATATTCAATACGGTTAATAGCCTTATTTAAAGGATATTCATCCCATGATTGATACATTGCAACTTCTTCTTTATCACGATATTCACTAAAACGTCTGGCATCATCTAATGTAAGTGGCTTGATTATGAGTCTTTCTGTTTCTATATTCATATTATTTTAAATTATAATAGATAAATAACATTCTATCTTTTCCATTAATATCTTTAATAATTTCAAAAGGGTAATCTCCAAAGAATTCCTTGATTGCTGCTTCCATCAATTCTCTTTGATCAAATCCCATTTCAAAAGCTAATAAAGCTCGATCATTTAATAAAGGTTTTACTTCTTTAAAAATCTTACGATAGAAATAAAGACCATCATTTCCTCCAAATAATGCTACATGAGGTTCATTGTCTTTAACCATTGCTTCAATATCTTGATCATTAGGAATATAAGGTGGATTAGAAACAAAGATATCTACTTTTTCATGTGTATCTAATAAAGGTTGTAACATATCTCCATTTCTAAACTCAACATTCGCCCCTAATGTTTTCGCATTATCTTGAGCAACAACTAAAGCTTCTTTAGAAATATCTGTCGCAATGACTTTTAAACGTGGTTCTTCTAAAGCAAGAGTAATCGCAATAGCACCACTTCCTGTCCCTACATCACATAAATGAATTTCTTTATAATCATTAAAGTAATCATCAATACGATATAAGATGTTTTCTACCAATTCTTCTGTTTCATAACGAGGAATCAATACATCTTCATTCACTTTAAAATCTCTACCAAAGAAACTTTCACAACCTTTAATATATTGAATAGGTTTTCCTTGATAATATTCTTCCATTCCTGCAAGAAAAGCTTTTTCTAATTCAGGTTCTACTTCTTCATTCATCATTAAATAAAGTTCATGAGGTTCTTTTTTAGCAAGATGATAAAATAAGACTTTTGCGACATTGACCGTACATGAAACGCTTATCAAACCAACCATGTTCTCCCAAATAGAAGCCCTGATC
>OJNQ01003101.1_pt1 | contig 10070 bp, 13 predicted proteins | sample 1597621 | NCBI WGS metagenome assembly OJNQ01 (sample SAMEA2452137, study PRJEB22498) | human gut metagenome | reverse complement strand
GGTACGGCGGAAAATACAACAGGTGCAGCGGTTGTACCCGTTCGATCCTGTGGTGCGACTGAGCCTTTGCGGGCAGCTGCTGGAAACTTTCTCTCGCATCTTTCTCAGATGGAAAGCGGCGTGCACCACAAAGGTTGCTGTATCAAAATAGTGGTCAACTTCTCAATTTCAGCGCAGTATTCGTTCCCATTTATACACATGTTTTGAGTTGTTCTTGACTTTGTGAACAGTTCCACTGGTGCAAAACCTGTGGATAGCGATGGTCTTGATAACGAAAACCAAAATATTCCGTTTTCATGCAGTTCTCTGGCAATTGGCTCAGCGTTCACGCCGAACACATCATACAGAGTGTCCTCATTATAAAAATCCGTGGGCTTGCCGAGAGAACACCGGGCGATATCGTCCATGGTATACAGCCCCATGGCTTCCAGCTTTTTCGTGTAACCCGCGCCCACCCGCCAAAAATCCGTGAGGGGACGATGATTCTAAAGTTTCTCCCGGTAACTCATTTCATTCAATTCCGCGATCCGCACACCATTCTCATCCGCTGGCACATGCTTTGCCCACACATCCATGGCTACCTTCGCCAGATACAAATTGGGGCCGATGCCAGCGGTGGCGGTGATGTCCGTTGTTTTCAAAACGTCAAGGATAATCTGCATCACAAAATCATGCGCGGAAATGTGAAAGCTGCCCAAATAGTGTGTCGCGACATATTTCAAATAGACTTTGTGAGTGGTTTTCTGCAAAGTGTCGCACTCTAGCATGATTCTTACAATGTTGCATTCATTCCCATTGCCAAGGCGAAGTAAAGGAACAGGAGATAGTATTTTTCGGTGGAAAAAGTGTTTCCCTTGTAGTAAAATGGAGTTAGTAGGAAAGGGTGAATTCCAGTGGATAATAATCAGCTGCAGCTTTTTGAAAATAAAGAAATCCGTACAGCATGGGACGAGGAACGGGAAGAATGGTGCTTTTCTGTCGTTGATGTTGTCGCTGTTTTGACTGACAGCCCAAATCCGCAAACTTATTGGCGGGTAATGAAAAAACGATTGAAAGATGAAGGAAATGAAACCGTTACAAAATGTAACGCTTTGAAAATGACCGCCGCCGATGGAAAAAAGCGATTAACCGATGTTGCCACAACAGAACAGCTTTTGCGAATCATTCAGTCAATCCCCTCGCCAAAAGCAGAACCATTTAAGCTGTGGCTTGCATAGGTAGGCCGGGAACGCATAGAAGAAACCATAGATCCCGAGTTGATCATAGACCGTGCCCTTGAAACCTATTTGAAAAAAGGCTATTCCCGCGAGTGGATTAACCAGCGGCTGCAGGCAATCCAGGTACGTAAGGAACTCACCGATGAGTGGCAGGACAGAGGCGTACAAAAAGGTGTTGAATTTGCGATACTTACTGACGAGATTACTCGTGCATGGTCAGGTATGACGACGCGACAATACAAAAAGCTAAAAGGTCTAAAAAAGGAAAATCTGCGAGACAATATGACGACACTGGAAATTGTATTGAATATGCTTGCAGAGGCCACAACAACAGAACTGTCAAAGGTACACCAGCCGCAAGGTTTTGCAGAAAGCCGTGAAATAGCAAAACGTGGCGGTAGTTATGCCGGAGAAACGCGAAAATCTATCGAAGCGGATACCGGACGTTCTATCATCACTTCAGAGAATGCGGCACAATTAAACGCAGTTGTAACTGGTGTGATTGAGGGGGTTATAAATGCAGAAGATGAAAATGAGAAGTAAGCAAAAGTAAGAGGAAAAGTGGTATGAGAAGAAGCGTACGCCAAAATTAATAGAGTAGCCTAAAAAATTTAACAAAAATATTAGGAATGACATGCAAGAATAGATGGTGCTCTTTCTGCTGGAAACATCAATATCTGCTGCGTTCATATTCGATACTCCTTGTCGATGAAATTGTAATGGAGGATGCCATCTTTACCCATCGCCGATTCCATCTGTTTGCTGACACGAACGTTCAGGCTCTACCTGCATAAATCGAACACTGCGAACGTGAGGATGGCTGACTGACTCACGAACGGACGTGAAAGCCCTTGGGGTGAATGTCAGACCATTACTATCCCATTCTAACAGTTTGGGCAACGAGACGCCCCATGCCTATGGCTGGCTGCCGTAAATCAAGGGGCAAATATATAGTAACAAGGGGAAAATAAAAAATCCCGCAGCCTTTTGGCGGCGGGACAGAGGAATAGCGGGATATCAGATTATTCAGGCAGCGCCATGCCAAGCTTATCAGCGATCTCGTCCAGCTTCATGCCAGATTTTTGTGCCTGCTTGACAAGGAGTTTGATCTGATCGGCTTTGCTTTTACGCGGTTTGCGCTTTTTCGGCGTAAGTACGTCTTTCTTTTTGGCTTCCAGTTTAGCGATTTTTTCTTTAACAGCGGCGATCTTGTTATCAAATTCGGTGGCAGACGCCGCTTTTTTGTTTTCCAATTCTAAAATGGAATCTTTCAGTTTTTCAATTTGGACATCCAAATCAGCAGCGATTTGTTCCGGGGTTCTCCGGACACGTTTTTCTTCAGACATTAAATCACACTCCAAACAAATATAGATTAAAGATAGTGGATAACTTAAATATATCACAGTCCAATAAAAGTAACAAGACAAATTGTGTCGGAAGATGAAATACAGATAACTGGATAAAAAACGCTGATGTAACAGCCTCGTGGAAATATTTCCGCGAGGCTGTTTGCATATATAAATGAATCTATAACAAGAAGGAGCGTCGATAGCAAACTGAAGTTTAAAGAAGCAGTTCAAACACAAGCATATACGAAAGCTGCAGGGATAGCTATCACCAAGTCCAATAACGTTTTCCCGAATTTCTTCTTGATGGCCAGCATTGCCTCCTGCCGCCTGCTGTCGCGGTCGGGCTGTTCTGTCGTAAAAGGCTACAAACAGCATTTATTCTCTGGTCAAACGCCGAATATTGCCAAGAATCAGAATGAGATCGTCGTCATTCAGCTTGCGAAGTTCATCAATCACACTTTGAAGCAGCGAAGGGTTTTCCAGGGATTCATCAAAAAACTGGCTGGGTGTGAGATTGAAATATTCACAGATCCGCAGAAATTCTGCCATGGGCGGCAGGGATTTCCCGGAAGAGATATTGTACACGTACCCTCGGCTGTGGCCGAGGTCGTAGCTCATCTGATATTCAGAAATGCCTTTTTTGAGACGGAGCTGGGTAATCCGTTCACGAATAAAATTTTCATCCATTGCTGTTTCACCACCTGTTTGCATCTAATTTTAGATGATGAAACCCGCTTAATAGTCGATTATTTTATGTTATTATTTGTGTACTAGCCTAATATTTTATGTTATAATCCAAATATATGCGATTAAAGATAATGGGTGCAAAAGTTGATTGAAACAATCGGCCGGGAGGGTGCCTCCCCGTGGAGGTCGGTCTTCGCCATATGCCCATATGGATAGTCGGATGAATAATACTGTGAGCGCCATTGAGAAGAAGTTTAATAAATGGGGTACTCAAAATGAAAGCATACAGCGCTGGTCTCATGTCGCAATCTTTCTGGTTCATTGAGTTTAAAAAGGTTGTAAAGCTCGTTTCGGACGGTAAGAGCCAAAACGATATCAAGGCCGCTTGTGTAGAAGAAAATCTCCTCGGGGCAGTTAATCCGTACCGTGCAAAGCGGGTCGCAGGTTACTCGCATCGGTCAGAATATGTACCGTTCTATGCCGGTCAGGCAGACAGAAAAGAATAAAATTGCTCAACGCCTGGCCAGTAAGCATGACCTGCGCGGGGTGCCCGGGTTTTATACTGATTTGGTGTCCGGAGAATGGTGCCTTGCCGGACAGGCTGGCATCCTGGTACCGTTCTGCACAGCTGCAGGCTACATTCAAGGCCTGCAGATTCGTCTGGACAACAAAAGTAAGCGGAAATATCGATGGCTGAGTTCCAATCCGAAGCATCAGCATAAAGACGGAACTCAGAAATACCCGAACGGAACAGCGGCGCGGACCTGGGTGCATATCACGGGAGATCATTGCAGCAGCACTGCACATATAACGGAAGGTGCCGTGAAAGGTGATGTGTCAAGCTTTTTGGATGGAAATTCTCTGTATATCTGTGTTCCAGGTGTGAGCAGTATCAACCATTTACTGCCGGCGATACGATCATTGCCCAATATTGAACGAGTCGAAAGTTTGTTTGATATGGACCAAATTGAGGATGAAAAGTACTCAAAAGCGCTGCTGCATATGATTAAAATGCTTAAATCATTGGGAATTCCCGTGGAACAACGGCAATGGAATCCCGACTACAATGGGGTCGACGAATACAAAGCATATTGCCGCGCGGCACGGCTCGCGGCATAAGAGAAAAGAGGTTATATATGAACGAATCAATCAACTTGAAAGATATTGTCACGACTGTAGGGCAGGCAAATCAAGAGGACTTGCTAGGAAAAATGGTTTATTACAGTTTGTCCGATGTTCTGATCGACCTTGCGGAGTTTGAAAAGATTCGTGCCGCCTGTAACATTGGCGGCCGTGCGGGAACCCGTATTTCCGCTGCCAATGCGTTTCGTGCAGCGACCGGGGATGTCAAAGGCCGTGTGGAGATTGGCGGATACAGCGGAAAAGTCTATTTTCGCGACAACAAACAGCGAAAGGGCTGGATCAGCCGTGAGCTGGTGATGGAAGAGCCAGATGACCACACGAACTTGTATACGAAAGTGGCCAATGTCGTTTTCAACCGGAACACGGAGGCACTGAGCCTAGAAAATGTGAGCGGGGCATCGCCGGTAAACGCGCAGGACTTTTATGTGCAGGTTTGCGATTTGTATGAAAAATATCGAAGATGTGTCAACCGGCGGCAAGTAGAGACGGTCGCCACAAACATACTGGCTGAGATGAACGCCATAAAAATTCAGACGCATGGACATATGTATTTTGTCCCGCGGTCGAGCATGACCTATGTCAGTATGTTTGAGGATTTTATTGAAACGCTGGATAAGCATACACAGAACGAAGGTTCGCTCGTTGTCAACAGCTTGTTTGTGGTCAACGATGAAAAACAGCGTCAGAAGATGACGTCTGATTTTTACGCCGCGATCCGCAAAGAGATTGAGATGTACGATGAAAGCGTGCGACATCTGATCGATACCGGCTGCCAGAGCGCAGCCATCATGAACCGCTGGATTGCGAAAATCAAGGCGCTGAATGAAAAGCGCCGTATGTACGAGAATCTGTTCCGTGATCAGCTCAATGAGGTCAACGGGGAATTCAGCACCTTACAGGGGCTTTCGCAGGAGCTTCAGATTCGTGTCAACAGCAGCTTACTTAAAAAATGCGCATAAAGGAGTCAGAATATGAGAAATACCTGTACCATTGAATTGAAACACCATATCTATGACAACTGTTTTTTTCGGAAAAGCAGAGATGCGAAAACCGGCACAATGAGCATTCAAGTCTATCGGATCGGAGAAACCGGATATGCGGACCCGTTGCTGACGGTAACAGAAAATCTTGGCCCACAGGCTCCCAGACATGTAGCCATTAAGAATTATGCGGAAAATGAAGGGATTCTTTCTTCCCTGCAAAAACTGGGGATTGTCAAAAAGGTTGTGACGCATATCACAACGGGATATATCTCTTTCCCCGTCTGCGAAATCGACGAGGAAATCTTGAACAAATACGTTGCATAACATTTACAGATTGAAATCGGAGGAACAGATAATGACAAACGAGAAATGTGCCGAGAACGTCCAGCTCAAAGAGCTGCAGAACCTTTATAGCCGCCCGCTAACTGCACAGGAATCCGACTTTGCGGCACAGCACCTGTCTCTTGTGCGGTGGTTTTTGCACGAACAGGGTTTGGATGAATCGGAGTGGTTTGATGTGGTGATTTTTCGGTATCTGCTTTCAGTGAAGCGCTGGCACAGTCAGCCGCATCTGAAAGCTTACAGCTTTTCGAGCATTGCTGTGAAGGCGATGCACTCTGCCGTCAGCGGAGAGCGAAGAAAACAGATGCGGCGTGTGGAAACAGTCAGTCTGAATACGCCCATTCCAAGAACAAATGGACTCGTTCTGGAAGATTGTATTGCCGCCTGAGTATTAAAGGTAGGGAACCTTACTCCTGTACCGATAAGACCGTAATTTGAAAAAATTACGAAATCGGCATCTACCAAACAAGGATCAGACAACAAAACAGGTGACATTCAACTTTGGTTGGATGTCGCCTGTTTTTGTGCGTTTAGGGGGGCAGAAATCGCTTGTTTTTATAGTAGCGCAACTTTAGTTGGAAAAATAAACAGCACCGCCAGAGAATCGCAAAACAAACATTGAAAACTTACGAAGAAGGTGATGGAATTCCATCACCTTGAAAAGAACAGAGCCACATCCTCTCGAATGGTCCATAATTGTGGTTTTCTATTGATATTTGATAACCAAAAGAGAACTGTAATTGCGTACACTTAAGTTAGAGGTGATACCAATGATCAATATCGGCATGCGGATAAAAGAATTACGTATGGGACGTAACCTGACACAGGCGGCATTGGGCAGAAAAATCAACCGCAGCAAAACTGTAATCAGCAATTATGAAATGGGTATCCGCATGCCTACGGTAGATTCCCTCTGTGAGTTGGCACTATTTTTCGGAGTTTCAGTCGACTATCTTCTGGGGTTGGAGAAACGCCGGATGCTGCCTATCGAGGGACTAAACACACGGCAGGTGGAAATTTTAACGATGCTGGCCTCAGAATTTAAAAATGAAAGCCGTAGTAAAAAGAAATAGTATCAACTTTCGTTCCTGGGTGACCCTCGTTTGTAATTTAGCCACGAAGTAATGCCGAATTGTGCAGCATTCGTTGTTCTTGTTGGGGGAGCGGTGATGTTGCTTGATACTTCTGAGGGCTTTGGATTTCCTAAATGGACATTTGCAGCAACTGAGTAAATACCCAGTTGGCATATCGCCGAGTACAAAAATTGTCCAGCTCCAGATACTTGAGAATACATTTCGATTTGTGCTATCATAAAAATGCAAAGAAACGACTTGATGGAAGAGAATTCCGTCGAGCCGTTTTTTTCTTTTAAAAAGGAGCTTTGACATATGGAAATAGAAATAAAAAAATATGTGCTGGAACAACTGAACGGTCAGTGTATACGGCGTAAAAGAATTGATGTCTTGGAGTTTGAACTTGAGACTCTAATGTCCCAGGCGGACGAAAAAGCAAGAGAAGTTATTGAGGCGATGGCGTTCTCTCATGGAGACGGTGAACATGTACAGACCAGTGATATCTCTGACATCACGGCTGATATCGCGATGAGTTACCGCTCGGCAATCACCGATCAAGCGAGGGAATTGTACGCATGGATAAGAAAACTTGAAATCGAGTCGGAACGGCTTGATAAGTATATGGGGTTGCTTAACAGAGAAGAAGCCACAATACTACGGATGCACCATTTTGAGGGGTACGCTTGGAAAGCTATTGCAAAAAAATGTCACATGAGTGTGCGCACTATGATGCGCGTGCGGGAAACGGCTTATCATACGTTGGAAGAGTGCTATTCGAAAGCTCAGGAATGCGGTATTATATCCATTGAGTAAACGCCTAAGCTTTATCTGAGAAGTAGTTACAAGGAAAGTGCTCGTATTGAAAAATACGGGCATTTTTCCGAAAAAATAATGTTGCGCACGATGGCCAATCTCTATTGTGCAGAAGCCCGATGGTTGTTAAAATGGTAGTAGGACGTTCTGTACCTTGACAAATTGATGATTTTTCATCATATATGACTGCGCAATGATAAAGGTGTGTGCTATGGTACATTCGAAAAAAGTGCCGGAAGCGGTCAACTTACAGGCAGTGCAGGCTGCTTTGCGCATGCTTCAAATGAACACAACGCAGGAAGGAGTCGAAAACTATTTTGGCAATGAACTGAGTTTACTTGCAAAAATGGCAGGATTCCAGACGAATATCTCACCACCTTTCATTGATAAGGCTTCTCCGTTTGCAAAGCAGACGGAGGTAATTATGCCGAAATACAAAAGTAAAAAAAGACGCGCCAATGGTGACGGCAGTTATTCCGTGCTTCAAAACGGGAAAATCAGATATCAAGCTTTCGCGATGGATGAACAGGAAAATCTGCTCTACTTTGACAAAGATGACAGGCTGACATACCGGGGAAACGGTACCCCGAAGCGGCTCTCCGGAACTGGTGACACGGAGGGGAAAGCCAAAAGCGCTTACCGTGCAAAATGTGTGGCGATTCTACAAGCGGGATACTATACGAAGACCCGTTCAAAAACCACACAAGAACTTGTACGAGAAATACCGGCGGTTGCATCTCCCCATGATGGCAGGGTCTACCTGTCACCCTCTAACCCCGATGGCGTATGTTATTATTTGATCGAGTGGCTCAAAAAAAATAAAAAGCCTGGCATTCATGTCAAACCAAAGACGTTCGACCATTATATGGAGGTCGCCGAGCGGCTTTATCGCTTTTTTGGCGAAACCGATGCGGCCGTGATTGACAGGGATTGCATGCAGGAATTTTTTGATTGGATGAAAACCCCTGCCGCGAGAAAAGACCATAAGAATACGGGCCTGTCAGCCAAAACGATCAACAATACTTATGTTGTTCTATCGGAGTTTTTTGAAGATAACATCGGAAAGTATTTCATAAGCAATCCATGCAGAAAAACCAAACGCGACAAAGCAATCGTTCCTGAAGCGCGGGTACTGGAGCAGGATGAACAGGAAGTTTTTATCCGGGAAGCTCTTAAAGAGCAGCGTCTGGGCCGAGCGATCCTTATCGTCCTGTTTACAGGGCTTCGTTTAGGAGAGATACTGGCGCTTGAAATAAGTGACTTTGATTTTAAAAAGAAACGGATCTACGTCAATAAGGACATTGTCCGTATCAACACCTACGCTGCCACGGGGCCAAAAACGAAATTGATTAAGCAGGACACCCCGAAATCGAATACGAGCAACAGGTGGATCCCAATGAATGAAGAAGTGGAAGCGCTGGCACAAGCGCAGTTCGTCACGCTGGCAAGCGAACACAATTTGAATCCGTTAAACCTGGCGTTTCCGTCGAAAAATGGGACATATACTGATCCGCGGACATTACAGAAACGCGTAGACGAAGTATCAAAACGGTGTGAGGCAAAAGGTGTGCACGTTCATTCTCTCCGCCATACCTTTGCGACCCGATTGGATGAAAACAAAGTGCCGCTGACTGTGATACAGTCTCTTTTGGGGCACGCTTCCATCATAACAACTTCCAGATACTCGCATGCACTGGACCGCGAAAGGCAAAAAGCGGTGGAGACTTTGGAAGGGGCGGTTTTCCCCAAAAAAGAGCCTCCAAAACCGCGGTTGCACACAAACTGCACACAGATAATTTTTCCATACAAAGGAGCGAATAATTATGAATGAGCAATGACATGAAAATAGGGAGCTCTTCAGAGCGGAGATTTTTTCTGACGAAAAAGTGCCGCGTCAGAAAAAGGCTTTCTGACGCGGCTTTTGGTTGCGGGGGCCAGATTTGAACTGACGACCTTTGGGTTATGAGCCCAACGAGCTACCAGGCTGCTCCACCCCGCGATATGAAATTGTATACACCATTATGAAAGAGGCTCGTAGAGTTATGAGCCCGACGAGCTACCGGACTGCTCCACCCCGCGATATAAATTGTCTGCGCCTCTTTAAGGTGCTTATCTAGTATATCCAATAATAACGCCGTTGTCAATACTTTTGCGCTTTTTATTTTTTAAATATCGCGTTGGGTTCGAAACACCTTTGCCTGGACAAGGTCCCGGAACATTCTGTCCCAAGCGGCCTGCTGATTTTTGCCGCCTCCTTGCAGATTCGAACAGACGATATTCAGAATGTGCCGGATCGTTTCCTCGTCATACCGGGCGGCGGTTTTCCAGCGGCCTTCCGCATAATGCTGTGTGTAGTCCTTGTAAAACTGTTCCGCAACCGGCTTCAGCTCCCGGCTGGTGGGCAGGCAGCGCGCCAGCCTCCGTGCGTCCCAAAGCGACTCCTGTGCCTGTTCGAAAACCTCC
>OJNQ01003099.1_pt1 | contig 10080 bp, 8 predicted proteins | sample 1597621 | NCBI WGS metagenome assembly OJNQ01 (sample SAMEA2452137, study PRJEB22498) | human gut metagenome | reverse complement strand
CCAGCTGCGGTCGGTATAGTTTGCGGTGAGCAGCAGGTGCAAAAAGATCCGCATGGTGTTTGGTTCATCGTACCACTGCCAGTTGGTGATGCTTCTTGGCAGCATAATAAATCCGTTTTCAAGCATAGTTTGCCACTTCCTTTCACCTATACTCAAAAAAGGCGGCGCAGTTGCATTCCAAAATGCAACAATCCCTCCTTACCCTGAAAAAAGTTTTCGAATTTCAAATTGACACGCTATCTCACTGGGGGTATACTGTAAGAAGAAGGATCGTCACATTTATGTCAAATAAAAAGGAGCGTGTCACCATGGCTATTCTGGTTACCGGAGGCGCCGGATTTATAGGATCGCATGTCGTTCGCTTGTTTGTCAATAAATATCCCGATTACCACATTATCAATCTCGATAAACTGACATACGCCGGAAATCTGGCGAATCTCAAAGATATAGAAGACAAGCCGAACTATACTTTTGTAAAAGCCGATATATGCGATTTTCCCGGAATGCAGGAGTTGGTGAAACAGTACGAAGCAGATGGCATTATCCATTTGGCAGCAGAAAGTCACGTAGATCGTAGCATTAAAGACCCTTTCACCTTTGCCCGCACCAATGTTATGGGTACATTGAGCCTGTTGCAGGCAGCAAAAGAATACTGGGAATCTTTACCCGAAAGCTATGCCGGAAAACGGTTTTATCATATCTCTACCGATGAAGTATATGGAGCTTTGGAACTCACACATCCCGAAGGGATAAAACCACCATTCACAACGACAGCATCCTCCATAGAACACCATCTTGCCTATGGCAAAGATTTCTTTTATGAAGATACGAAATACAATCCGCACAGTCCCTATTCGGCATCGAAAGCATCGAGCGACCATTTTGTGCGGGCATTTCACGATACCTACGGTATGCCGACCATCGTTACCAATTGCAGCAACAATTACGGGCCTTATCAATTTCCCGAGAAGCTGATACCTCTGTTTATCAATAATATCCGTCACCGTAAACCGTTACCGGTATATGGCAAAGGCGAGAATGTCCGGGATTGGCTTTACGTCGAAGACCATGCTCGAGCCATCGATATGATTTTCCATAAAGGCAAGATAGCCGATACTTACAATATCGGAGGATTTAACGAATGGAAAAATATTGACATTATCAAAGTCATCATCAAAACGGTCGATCGTCTGTTAGGCAATCCCGAAGGTTATTCTTTAGACCTGATTACTTACGTTACCGACCGCAAAGGACACGATTTGCGTTATGCCATAGATAGTACCAAACTGAAAAATGAACTCGGTTGGGAACCAAGCTTGCAGTTCGAAGAAGGCATTGAGAAAACAGTCCATTGGTATCTCGATAATCAGGAATGGATAGATAACATCACTTCCGGTGAGTATGAGAAGTATTACGAGGAGATGTATAAGAACCGATAAACTATCCTTATATATTCAGATATAATCATTTATGCTTGTAGTATAAGTTTTAGGAATGGCCGAGTCTTTAAAAAGAAAAACCGTTAAAGGTATTGTTTGGAGTACATTAGAAAGGTTTTCTGTTGCAGGTGTCAATTTCATTTTTGGTTTGATACTTGCTCGTTTGTTAATGCCGACCGACTATGGTGCAATAGCCATGCTTTCTATTTTTATGGCTATTGCACAGACTTTTATCGACAGCGGATTTTCTAATGCCCTAATTCGTAAACCGGACAGAACAGAAACTGATAATGCTACCGCTTTTTATTTCAATATTGGAGTAGGATTAGCTGCCTATTTTTCACTTTATCTTGCAGCGCCGTATATTGCTCAGTTTTACAAAACTTCCATACTCATCCCATTAACACGAATTATGGGGCTGAACTTGTTACTCAACTCTCTTTGTGTTGTTCAGCAAGCATTATTAACTGCCCGTATTGACTTTAAGACACAGGCTAAAATTTCACTAAGTGCAGCAATTATTTCCGGGCTTGTCGGTATTGGTTTTGCCTATGCCGGATACGGAGTCTGGGCATTGGCCATTCAATCTGTATTGGCTTCTGTAATACGTACTATTTTACTTTGGATATTAGCCAAATGGCGACCGAAAGCAAAATTTTCCAAACAATCATTTCGCAACCTTTTCGGATACGGTTCAAAACTTCTTGCATCAGGGCTTTTGGATACTATATACAACAATCTTTATACCATTGTTATCGGCAAACGTTTTTCAGTAGCTACGTTAGGAGTTTACTCTAGAGCTGATCAATGGGCAAACTTTTTGGCCATAAATGTCACTGGTATTTTACAACGGGTTACATTTCCTATACTCAGCAGTATTCAAAATGAGGATGAACGTCTTCGTGTTAATTACCGTAAATTTCTCCGAGTCTCCGGATTTGTGATTTTTCCGCTAATGATGGGCTTAGCTGCAATTGCCGACCCGTTGACCCGATTTATTCTCACAGATAAGTGGGCAGACAGCATCCCCTTGCTTCGCATTCTATGCTTTGCATTGATGTTCTATCCTATCCATGCCATTAATTTGAACCTGCTGCAGGTCAAAGGTCGTTCCGATCTGTTTTTGCGACTTGAAATCTACAAAAAAATACTTGGTGTTGCCACTCTCTGCGTAACGATACCGATGGGTATAACTGCTATGTGTGTTGGACGGGTATTTACTTCGTGGGTTGCACTCGCAATGAATACGCATTACACTGGAAAACTAATTCATTTAGGATTTTTCCAACAATTAAAAGATTATATTCCGACACTTCTCAACAGTTTCTCCATGGGGGTAATAGTTTATGGTGTGACTCTTATAGTTCCCAGTTCAGGCCTGCAATTACTGACCGGTGTCATTATCGGAGCATCTTATTATATTCTTTCTAACTATCTGTTAAAGACAATGGAATGGAAAGAACTGATATTGATTGTTAAACGAAAATAAATTATATCAGTATGAAAACAATTACAGTAACTTCTCCTTTATTACCCGATTTGGAGGAGTTTAACGATGTTTTGAAGGAAATTTGGGCTAATAAATGGATTACAAACAATGGAAGATTTCATAAGCAACTTGAAAAGGAACTTGCTGCTTATCTCAAAGTTCCTTATATAAGTCTCTTTACCAATGGTACGTTGCCACTGATTACAGCCCTTCAGGCATTACGCATTACCGGTGAAGTCATTACTACGCCTTATAGTTTCGTTGCAACCACTCATTCTCTATGGTGGAACGGAATCAAGCCGGTATTTGTTGACATTGATCCGAAAACCGGCAACCTTGATCCCGAAAAAATCGAAGCGGCTATCACTCAGAAAACTACAGCTATCATGCCGGTTCACGTTTATGGAAAGCCGTGCGACACAAAACGCATCCAAGAAATTGCCGACAAATATGGACTGAAAGTCATCTACGATGCCGCTCATGCTTTTGGTGTAGAAGTCAATGGCGAAAGTATACTAAATGCCGGTGATATGTCAACGTTGAGTTTTCATGCTACAAAAGTATACAATACAATTGAAGGAGGTGCATTAGTTATGCACGACAAACAGACAAAAAAGCGCATCGATTATTTGAAAAACTTTGGTTTTGCAGATGAAGTGACAGTTGTTGCTCCTGGCATAAACAGCAAAATGGATGAAATCCGTTCCGCTTATGGTTTGCTTAATCTCCGTCAGGTAGATGCCGCTATTGAAACACGCCATCAAATAGCTGTCAAATATCGTGAATCCCTACGTAATGTAGAAGGTATTACTTTTTTTGATGATATGCCGGGAGTGAAGCACAACTATTCTTATTTCCCCATTTTTGTAGATGCCGAAAAATACGGTATGACTCGTGATGAACTTTATTTCAAGATGAAAGAGCACGACGTTTTTGGTCGACGCTATTTTTATCCATTGATCAGCACATTCTCTACCTACCGTAGTTTGGATAGCGCAAAACCGGAACTCCTGCCAAATGCTCATAAAATGGCGGATACAGTCATCTGTTTACCTATGCATCATACATTGAGAGAGGAAGATATAGAAAGAATACTGAATTTAATTATAAAATAAAAAGCAATGAGTAAATATAAAATATTAGTAACAGGGGCCTGTGGTGTAACTTCTCGTTCTGTTGTTCGTTCTTTGAATAAAAGTATAATTTTTGCTGGTCAGTGTGATTTTATCGGTACGGATGTATGCTACAATGAATATGGAATTTATGAAGGATTGTATAAAAAAGTCTATAAAGTTCCTTATTTTAATGATCCAACATATCGGACAATAATGCAGCAAATTATTGATGAAAATCAAATAGAGTATGCTATTCTTATCCCTGAACCGGAAGTTCTTTATTGGAGCGAAAATCCATTTGATGTAAAATTTTTAAAAATACCACCTCTATTTTCAAAACAAGTATTGAGTAAAAAATCTCTTTATGATGCATTATGTGGAAAAGATTATATTCCTCAATATCAAATTATATCGCGAAAGGATATGCTAAATGCAGAGAGTAATATAAAACTCCCTTATCCTTTGTGGATTAGAGATTTTGCTGAAGGAACGACTTCTGGTAAGGGCTCTTTGATGGCATCATGTTATGAGGATGTGAAAGCTTGGGCTGTTATAAATAAGGGAATTCCTTATTTTATGCTTTCTGAATATCTTCCTGGACGTAATCTTGCATGTTTTACACTTTTTAGTAAAGGAAAGTTGTTAAAATATGGAGTAGCCCAACGAATAAATTATTTGATGGATAAAGTTGCAGTATCAGGTATTACTGGCAATACAAGCAAGGGAAAATTGTTGAATGATAAAAAGGGGTTAGATGTGGCTCTTGATGCGATATTGTCAATTATAACTAAGACAAGTGAAACAATGAATGGATTAGTTGTTACCGATTTAAAAGAAGATATAAAAGGAAATCCTATAATTACTGAGATAAATATACGGCATGTTGCTTTTACTTCTACTTTTGCTAATGCAGGATTAAATTTTTCTGAATATCAGATGATGATATTGACTGGCCGTGAGAATGAAATTCCTTCAGAACTAACAATGACATTTCCAAATGATAACATAATGTTACGAGATGTGGATGGAATACCCATTTATATGGAGCATTATAATACAATTCAGATTGGAGAATATTATGGTTGATAACATTAAGAACTCTGTTATTGCAGAAACTGCAGATATAGATAATAATTCAATTATTTTAAATTCAAAAGTGGGTGAATTATGTATGGTCGGGAAAAATTGTCGACTATGTTATTCTACGATAGATGACCTATCTTATATCAGTGTAAATACTCATGTATTTTCAGCGGAGATAGGAAAGTATAATTCGATATCTTGGAATGTATCTGTAGGACCGGCTCAACATAATCCTAGTCGAATTTCTTCACATGCAATGTTATATGCATATAAATTTAAAATGATTGATAATCAGTATTATAATCAGTATGAGGGGGGGGTAAAAATAGAAAATGATGTTTGGATTGGTTGTAATTCTGTAGTGATGAGAGGCGTTACTGTTGGAGACGGAGCTGTAATAGGAGCCAATAGTATAATTACTAAAGATGTACCTCCTTATGCAATTGTGTGTGGCGTAAATAGATTTCTTAGATGGAGATTTGATGAAGAAATAAGATATCGCCTTTTAGAAATAAAGTGGTGGAATTATTCTATAGATAAGGTGAAAAATTGTATTGAATTAATTGCTCAGGAACCTACTCTTCAAATTTTAGATAAATTGGATAAAAGATTGAAAGAGTAGTTTGTACAATTGTCTTTGCTTACATATTGTAATATAATCTTGTTTACTAAATTTTTTCAAAAACACAAAGCAAATTTATTTCCCTATGCAAATGACTATTAGACTGACTTGCTAAAAATTGCAGAAGAGATGGATACGCCCTTTTTATATTCTTATTTTTGATGAAATTCAAATATATAATTTGTTAAAATATAATAATTATAACAGTGAAACGTATATATATTTTTTTAACTACCCTTATTCGTGGAATAGGTGGTGGGCATATTTATACTCTAAATAAGATTCATTTTTTAGAAAAGAGAGGGTATGCAACTCAATTTATTCATGCTAATGTTCTTCAAGGAATTATAAATATAACAGAATTAGCTATATATGAAAATAATTATGATGAAGCCTTGCAATATCCGTGTTATGCTTTTAGCAAGAAAAGGCAAAAAGAGGTATTAAATAAGTTATTGTCTATGATACCATTAGGATATGATGAATACATTATAGAATCTCAGACTATACCTTGTTCTACTTGGGGAGAATTGCTCGCCGCTAAACTACCAAAAGGTAAAAATTTTGTATATTTATTAGGCGAACATATAAAGATTGAAAATACTCGGATGTATGAATTTTTTCGTTTCAAGTTAGAGCGGAAAGAATTGGTTGGTATTGACACCCTTTCTTTAAAATCTTTATTTTCAGCATGGTATAAGATTGGACAGAATCAAAATTATTCATTACCTGCCTATTGCACGAATGTTTTATCGAAAGAGCATTATCCCCAGTTAAGTCTAATTCCACAATCGGATTATACCATAGGTTTTGTTGGTAGAATAGATAAGTTATTTGTAATGAAATCATTGTGTAATATTTTAAGATTTGTAACTGTTCATTCTGATAAAACATTTACACTCTTGTTTATAGGTGGTAGTACCAATAAAAAGGCTGAAAATAAAATTAGGGAATATTTTAAAGATATTGCCAATGTAAAAATATATATAACAGGTTTATTATTTCCAATTCCTGTAGATTTAGTTCAGAAAGGAGACGTTTATCTTTCGACAGCTGGCTCATGTAAGATATCACAAGAGCTAGGTAAAGTAACCATAAGCCATGATGGACATGATGCTATGCCAATAGGTCTTTTTCGAATCACAACTCAACATTCTTTGTTTAGAGATAAATCTGAAAAACCTTTGGATCTTATTGAATTATTAGATTCTATTTTGATAAAGAAACAGTATGTTAATCAAAATGTAGATATTGATGCCGTATTATCGAAATATGATTTCGACTACTCAAGTCATATGGATTTTTTAGAATCTTCCTCAAAAGAACTGAAATATTTTGATATAGCTTCTGCTTCTATGTCATGGCAAGAACATATTAAGTATGATGGAGCGGCTTTATTAGGTATTCAGATGAATAATAAACTATTTAATATAATATCATTGCCATATCGGTTGAAAATGAGATTTTTCAAGAAATAATTTATATGAAGATTGCATTTTATAATATAGGATATAGATTATCTAATGGAAATGGAGTAGTTAGCCAAGCTCTTACTTGGAAACGTGGATTAGAGTCTTTAGGACATGAGGTCACTTTATGTAACAGTTGGGATTATTATTCTTTAGAAGAATACGATGCCTTACAAATTTTTGGTTTTAATGAAAATATTGCAGATTTTGTGAACGCTATATCTAAGAAAAATCAGAAAATATTTATCGCACCCATTCTTGATCCTGATTATAGTATAAGCAAAGCTAAATTGATGGCACACTATGGTAATTATCAGATGAGATTGTCTAGTAGATATAGTGCTTTGAGAAGTTGTAGAAAAAAAACTAAAGGTATATTGGTAAGAAGTGAATTTGAAAAAGAATATATGGTTAAAGCTTATGGATTTTCATCTGAAATGTGTCATATAGTGAAACTTCCTAGTGGAATTAGCCCTGAATATCCTTTTTGTCCGAAAGAAAATTTTTGTTTACATATAAGTTTGCTATGTGATACGAGAAAAAATGTAAAACGTTTGATTGATGCTTCAGAGAAATACCAATTCCCTTTAGTGTTAGCGGGTGGATTACGAAATGAACAAGAAGAACATTTATTAAATGATTGGATAAAGGGTAAGCCATTGATTAAATATTTAGGATGGATAACAGAGGTCCAAAAAAAGGACCTGTATAGGCGAGCAAGAGTTTTTGCATTACCTAGTTTGAATGAAGGAGTCGGTATAGTAGCATTAGAAGCTGCCTGTTATGGAGCTGATGTAGTTATAACAAATTTGGGTGGGCCCAAAGAGTATTATGGAAATTTTGCTATTCAAGTAAATCCATATAGTACAGATGAAATAGGAATTGCAGTAAAAGAGTTTTTAAATGGTAAAACGTATCAGCCACAATTAGCTCACTATATTAGTGAAAAGTTTTCTCTTGAGGCAATTTCTAAACAACTGGAAAATATTTATTTTTAGTCATTTATGATGTTACAGAAAAAACAAACGAAATATATAAATTGGCTTGTTTCTTTCATTATAGTAACTTTGGCTATATCTCCTGCATTTGCTTTGGGTGACGGAAATAGAAACTTATTATTAATTGGAATGATGAGTGTCTTTCCTTATTTTTTCTTCCGTTACCCTATAATTATTCCTCAAATAGATATACCACTCATTTTTTTATGCAGTATGATGATTGTTTTCCCTTTTATATTCCATCCGGAAACATTGAGATGGTCTACTGTATTGTATAGTTGTATGTTTTGTATGTATTTTATGGCATTCGTTAGGATTTTGTATCATAGTAATTATACTCTTTGGAATTTTTCTAAATTATTGAAAGGGTTGATATATGCATATTGTATAGTATTGATAATTCAGCAATTTTGTGTATTGACTGGCCTTCCAATTTTTAATTTAAGTAATTATTCCATAAGAGAACCCTGGAAACTAAATTCGCTAATGAGTGAGCCTTCTCATTCTGCACGAATTATCCCGGTATTAATGTATCTGTTCGTTTGTTGCGAAGAGAGACAAAAAATGGGAGAAAAGCTATCATTAAAGGAGAGTTTAAAAAAATCAAAATTGGTTTGGTCCTCGTTTTTATGGTGTGTTTGTACGATGGGAAGTGCAACTGCATTTATTTTCATGTGGATAGTTTTTGCCAAATTTGTTAATCTAAAAAAACTATTACCTACAATTGCAGTGTGTGTGTCCGTTTTTATTGTTATGTTTTATATATCGGAGAATAAATCTGTGATACGTGTAAGGAATATTATTAATGCCACTCTGACTTTAGATGAAGATAAGATTATAAGTGCAGACGGAAGTGGATCCTATAGAATTGTTCCTACTATTCGGGCGGCAAAAGTTATAGGCATAACTTCAAAATCAGATTTGTTTGGTTATGGAATTGATGCAGATCAAAAAATTATTAAACCACTGCCAGGACAAACAAAAGGGCAATCAGGGTCTTTTTTTTTATGGATAAATTACGGTGTCATTGTTGCAATTATCTGGTGGTTATTTTCATTGAAAATTTGTTATATATCAAGGGATTATGTCTCATTACTTATATGGTTTCTGATACTTTTTACCTATGGTGGATTCAATAATCAAATCGTATGGATGACATTGACAATATTATACACATATAAATACATTCGCTAAAAATGGAATTGATTCATAATTGGACAAACCTGCATGTAGAATTTATTTCTACTTTACTACGTGAGCTGGAAAAAGCTTCCATTAGATATTTCATTCTTCGAAATTACGAAAAATTGCCTGAACAAAATTTGGGTAAGGATATTGATATTGTAATTGAACCAAAATCGTATAATCAGACAAAGAAAACTTTGTTGAAGGTGATGAATATGTTAGCTGTTCATTATTATCAAATAACGCAATTCGACCGAATGCGTTGCTGGTATATTATGGATAATACAAAGCATTTTGGTATTCATATTGACATCATCGAAAATGAAGTCTATAAGGGATTTGAGTTTTTTTCGTTTGAAAGATTATTCAAGAATGTAGAAAGGTATAACGGCTTTTTTATACTCAACAAAACGATGGACACAATGATGCTACTTGTTCAGAATATAGTAGCGTACAAGAGCCTAAAAGATAAATATCGCACTACTATAGCTAAGAACTATACACAATTCAAATACGAAATAGATAAAGAAATTATCAATTTTTGGGGTAACCGTCTTGGCAAAAAAATGGTGGACTGCTTAAGCAACTCAGACTTTGATTCAATTGTTGAGAATGCGCATGAATATGAGAGGGAAGCAATGAAAAAAATCTTTTTGAAACGACCATTTTATACACTCAGT
>OJNQ01003092.1_pt1 | contig 10092 bp, 11 predicted proteins | sample 1597621 | NCBI WGS metagenome assembly OJNQ01 (sample SAMEA2452137, study PRJEB22498) | human gut metagenome | reverse complement strand
GAAGTTAAGGCTGAGGTAAGTGGTATCTACATCACAGGAATTAAGTCAGTTCGCGGTGGCAAGATAGTTGTTGAAGAAAAGAAAGCTAAGAAAGGCTTATTTAAGAAGTTAAAGAAGAACTAAGCCTGAAATTAAACAAAGACACTTATTAATATATTAATGAATGTTAATAACATTTAATATATTAAATATAATAATCACGGTCAGGTATTGTTAATAACACACCTGACCGTGATTTTTTATTTAGACCTTATGATTAATTAATACGGACTTATATTCTGTGCAGGTGCATCTTCCTTAGTAGGTGCTTCCCACTCTCCAGTCTTTTGTTCCTTTGTCTGCTGGGTCTTAGTAGCAGCCTGCTGTGTCGTTGGCGTCTGTGCTTTAGTAGTAGCCTGATGTGTTGTCGTTGCCGCCTTTGTCGTTGGAGTTACAGTAGTAGTTTCCTGCTGTGTTGTTGTCTGTTCTTCTGTCTGGCTCTGTGTCTCAGTTTCAGTCTGGTTCTTCTTCGTATAAGAACCATTTGCCGTCTTGAATTCTACCTTTTTCTTATCTTTATGTATATCATACATAAAATCCTTAAATATAGCCAGAGTCTTAACTGAGCTTAATGTCTTAGGATAATCATATCCCATCCATATAGCTGTTGTGTAATACTGGCTGTATCCACAGAACCACGCATCCTTATTAGAGTTAGTTGTACCTGTCTTACCAGCTACAATAGCATTAGATGGCTCTGCTCCGACACCTGTTCCGCTTGTTACTACTGCCATATTATTTAACGTATCTACTGGCACCCATACAAATTCATTTCCAACTTTTTCTTCTCCACTTGCTGCATCTGTTATTACTGCTCCTCCTATTTTATCTCCTTTTATATAATTATAGCCTTCTGGTATTGGAATATTTCCTTCTCTTACTTCTTTTATATTATCATTATTTGCTAAATTTCCTGCTGCTGTTATTGTTGGTACAACCACTTCTGAATGGTTTAATTTTGTAACTTTTACACTACATGTTCCTGTTACAACTGTTCCACTTAATTTTCCTTTTGCATTTATTGTTACTGTTGTTTCTCCTTCTTGTACTCCTGTTACTTCTCCTGTTTTTTCATCTACTGTTGCTTTTGTTATATCTTGTGATACATAACTTGTTACTTCCACACTTTCTGCATTTTCTGGCACTGCTGTTATTTTTCCTATTTTGCTTTTATCTCCAATTGATACTTCTATTTTCTCTGCTGTTACACTAGTTACTTGTGTTACTATTTTTACATTTATACTATCTTGGTATGTTTTTCCATCTATTCTTGCTGTTATTGTTGCTGTGTCCCCTGCATTTGCATTACTATTTACATTTACTGTTATTTCATTTCCTTCTGTTGCACTTAATGTTATATTTCCTGTATGTTCCCATTTTATTGTTCCTGTTTCACCACTTAATATTTGGGCACTTACTTTTTTTCCTTTTGTTGATCCTTTTAATATTTCTATGTCCCCTGTTGTTATTGCTATTCCTTCTTTTTCTTTTACTTCTCCATTTTCACTTATTGTATATACATATCCGTCTTTTTTTACTGTCCATGGCAATTCATCATTTTCTGATTTTGTTATTTCTATTCCATTATTTGTTAACTCTTGTTCTAATATATCTTTATCTATAACAAGTCCTTCATTTATTTTTGATGCTTGCACTGCTAAGTTTATTTGTTCTTCTACTGTTTTTTGTGCATTTTTTTCTTTTGCATTTTGTGCTTTGGTTAGTATTCCATTGTCACCTGTTAATGTTGCAATTGTTACTCCTGCTAGTATTAAAAGCACAATTATTGTAATTACAAGTGCTATTAATGTAATACCTTTGTTTATTTTTAACTGTTCTTTTAACTTATTTTTCACTTATGTTTTTCCCCCTTTTATTTTTTCTTTTGATTTTTGATAAACTGTTTTTTATTTATCTTTTCTTTACTTTATGTATTTTATACGCCATTATTTTATAAACATGCTTTTTATTTCTTATTTACAAAAGTATTTAATTTTCAAAGTTCCTGCTTGTTTATAATTTAATAGTATATTTTTACTTTCAAATTATATGCTAAATATTTTTTATTTACAAGCATTTTTTCTATATTTCCTATTTTTTTTATTTTATAAAAATTATAAATTAATTTAAGAATATGTAAATTATAATTATATTAAATTTTTTAAATATGAAAAGAAAAAAGCAGCACATATTAATGTACTGCTTTTTTGGGAACCTTCATACAACTGGTTCTGCCATAAGCATCAATACAACCAGTGCAATTATGCCAGCTACTGCAGATATGTTAGCTTCATTTCTTTCATACCATACTTTAATAGCTTCCCGCACTTTTTTCATCTTTCTCAGTCCCTTCATATAAGTTTTTTTTGAATGGTGAGCTTTATTATACTATATTTTTATTAAGTATGCAACTTATTTATATTTTTTTCTTACTAAAATAGTGTTTTTATTTTCTTTATTAAATAATGACTTCCACCATTTGAATTATTTTGAGTATTTTCTACCATTCCAATAATAAGTAAATTTGAATCTTTATTTGTTGTAAAACAATTAAACCATCCCAATGTCCCACTATCTTTATCTTCTTTATTTTGCTTTAATTCTGCAGTTCCTGTTTTTCCTGCAATTGTTACTCCAGATACTTTCATATCATTTGCTGTTCCTTGGGGATTTTCTACTACTTGTATTAAATCTTCTTTTATTGTATTTGCAGCATCTTTAGTAAAAACATTTTCCTTTAAAATTTCACTTTTAGCATCTTCTTTATACTCAATATATGGCTTAATCATATTTCCATCATTTGCAAAACTAGAATAAATAGAAGCCATATGTATAGGATTAACCAAAATATTTCCTTGTCCAAAACCAGAATCTGCAAGTTGCCCTTCACTTTCTATTGTATTAGAATTAGAATATTTAGACTTTGCAAGTGTAATAGGAAAATCTAAGCTTTCATTAAATCCTATTTTTTCTAAGTTAGATGTAAAATTTGAAGTTCCAATTTTAAGTGCAGCTTGTGCAAAATAAATATTATCAGAATGTATTAAACCATTTAATAAATTTTTTTGTCCATTATATGCTGTTAAAGTAGTTACTTTATAATCGCCCCAACTTGAATCTTTTTGCCAACTTGTACCATTATAATTAAATGTATCGTCTTTAGTAAATGCACCTGTTGTAAGTCCAATTGCTCCTGTAATTGGTTTAAATGTAGATCCTGGACAATAGCTTTGTAAAAATCTATTATATAATGGTTTAGAGGCATCATTATTTAGTTCTTCCCATTTTGCATTTGTCATTCCTAAAGAAAAATCATTTGAATCATAGGATGGTGTACTTACTAGTGCTAGTAATTCTCCTGTTTTTGGTTCCATTACAACAAATAGTCCTTTGTCATCTTTTAACTGTGTGTATAAATTTTTTTGAATATCACTATTAATTGTAATTTTTACATCTTCACCATCTTTTTGTTCTTGTTTTGCAATTTCTGTCACAAGATTTCCTTTTTCGTCTGCAATATATATTTGAATTCCATCAGTTGATTTTAATCTATCTTCATATGCAAGTTCTAGCCCTGACTTTCCAATTATGCTTGTAGAAGTATAGCCTTTATCTTGATATTTTTGTAATTCTTCTGCATTTATGCTTTGAACATACCCAATTAAATGTGCCGCTTCTTGTCCTAAAGTATATACTCTTCCATCTACATCATTAATTTGAATCCCTGAAATTTGCAATAATTTTTCTTTCAAGTCAGAATTATCTTTAGCTACTTTTTTCACAGGAACAAATGTGTCATCTTTTACATAACCGTGCTGATAAATACTTATTAATTGTCTCAATGCTTACTCCTGTCAATTCTGAAATTTTAGATATGCTTTCATCTTTATTGTCTCCAAGTTTACCAGGAACAATTCCAACTGATGAAACCTTTCCATCATATGCAAGTTTGTTTCCATCCCTATCTAAAATAGCTCCTCTATTTGCTTTTAAAGTTTTTACTCTTACCTTGTAGCCCTCTTTTAACTCTGGAAATATTAAAGTAGTTGACCAATCTATTTTATATTGTTTATCTTCTTTAACTAGATTGACACTATTAGAAAAATCTACTTTTCCAGCTGAAGTATACATTTGCTCATTATATAATATTTTAATATTTTTACTTTCTTTTTTAGTTTCCTTTATGTCTATTTTTATATCTAAGCTATCAATTCCTTCATAAATGTTTTTATTTTTGGTAATAAAGTCTTCTTTAGAAATAGAAGATTTTGAACTACTACTTAGTAACTCATACATTCCATCATAATTTTTATCATTAATATATGCTATATATGTATTTAAAACATCCTCTGGATTTTCTTTATTCAAATTTAAAGTAATTACAGTAACAATTATAATTACCATGACAAGTAATATAACTAATCCAATTATTAATCCCTTCTTATTTTTCATCTTTTCCCCCTATATTAATTTAATATTATTTTTTGCTATATGAAAAAATACTGATAATGTTTTTGATATTATTTCTTTGCTTTCTTCATCTATATTTTTATATGTACTTAATATTATTTTTGCTGTCTCAAATTTTTTACTGCTTAATTGTGCTAGTGTTTTTGCCTCTGTAGCATTTAATATTTCAAATAATGTATCTATAAATTTTTCTCTTTGTTCTGGACTTACTTCGTTTAACCAATTTGTAATTGTTTGATCTATAAATTCACTAGAATTTGTTAATGTATCTTCTATAAAATGTGCTCCTAATAATTGCCAACTATATAAATCATGTTGCATAATTCCAGTTTGCGTACTTTTTATTATTGTTGTTGCTTCTTTATGATTAAGTAATCTTCCTATTATAGAAGTTTGTGGTATATATGTATGTAGCCTTCCTATTGTATTTTTATACTCATTTGTATCTATAACTGTTTTTTGAAATCCTGGTCCGTCATTATTATATATAGCAATTATTCTATCATTAACTTCTTTGTTGCAAAAAGCTGAAGCATATACTGCAAGGTTTCCACCTTTAGAATGTCCTGCAACTCTTATATTTTGTTTATATTTTGTAGCAATATTATTTAAATAATTTACTGCATCTACTTGGGATGGAACTAAATCTTTAAAGCTCATGTTAAAGTCTTCTTTCCATCCTACTATTGTATTATCTGTTCCCCTATATGAAACAAAAATTGTATTATCAGGTAATTCTATTGTAATTGCAGAAAATTGTTTTTCTAATATATTATCTATTTTATTTACATAATTTGATAATAGTATGTTTCCAAATCTTATACTATTTGCTAAAACTGGGAAAAGTTCTGTATCTTCTTTTTGTAATATTCTTCCTTTATTTTCTGTATTACAATATCTGTTATAAGCTTCTTTTAAAGTTATAGTTTCATTTTCTAAATTAAGATTATCTAACGGAAAATATGATAGTCTTGATAATATTAAAGCATCAATTTCATTAATTTCTACATTTTTTATATCTATATCTCTCCATATCATATAATCAAATATATTTGCCATTGTTTTTATCTCCTTTGCTTTTGTATAAATTCAAGTATTTGTGTTGCAAGTATTTCTTCTTTTTCATTATAACTATGATTTGCACCTTCTATATAATTAACATTACTTTGCTTATTTTCTATAATTTGTTTAACCTTTTTTACTAATTCATCTGGCTTATCTATTATCATTTCATTATCTGTTCCCCAACGCATAAATAATGGCTTGTCTATTTTACTTAAAATATTATATTGTTTTATATCTATATCTTTATTATCTCTTGCATATCTTAAAAATGTTTTACAGCTTACTGGATGAATAAAAGCCTCTTGTGGCATTAAATTTTGTAATTTTCCTTCTTGCTCCATTTTATTTGCAAGATTAATATAATATGAAAAGTTTTTTCCTAAAAAGACCTTTAAAACACTTGTTATATCAACCAAAGAAAGTAATATTATACTTTTTATAATTTCTAATATTTCAGTATTATTTTGTTCTTTCAATTTATTATATGTATAAATTATTTTAGTACACCCTAAGCTATGTCCTTGTAAATAAATATTTTTATACCCTAATTTTCTAAGTTCTAAAATTGCTCCTACTATATCATAATAACTATCTAATACTTCTTCATATGAAGTTCCTGCTATAACTTTTGTTTTCTTTCCGTTTATATTTTTTGTAATATACTTTACAAGTTCACTTCCTCTGTTGTTAAAGCAAAAATAATCTATGTTTAAATTATTTGCTGTATTAGCTATTACATTATCTCTTTCTTTAAAGCAATTACTGCTCATTCCATGAATTGACAAAATTACATCTTGGGTAGTTTCTTTTGATTTATGTAAAAATCCATTTAATTTTGTTCCATCTTCTGCATAAAAATTAATTTGTTCCATATTAGCCTCCTTTTTTTCTAAGTATATTATTTTGATTATTTTTTGTCAATAATTAAAGTTTTCTGACTATCAATTTTTCCTTATCCTTAATTGACTTTATTCTTCAATCATGCTATAATAATAAGTACGTTCTTTACTAGAACGCATACGTATTACAACCCTTTTATTTTTTTAGGAGGTTAAATTTAAATGAATCGGAAAAAGTCAATAAAAGTTCGTACGACAATGGCTGATTATTCAAAGATCAAGCCAATTGCAAGCAAAGTAGGGACTTCATATTATTTGAAGCCTTGTGATGATAATGGCAAAAGTAGTTTAGATTATGAATATGGAGATAAGGTAGATTACAAAAATCTTGCTCATATTGCAGATTATAAAGTAAATACTCCTTATTTATTTTATATTTGTTTTCAGGATTCAATAAACTGCGTACTCCAGCAACTTCCGCCTTGTTTGCTTAAAGAGGCTGTTGCATTTGAGCTTATCTACATGACATGTGTAGGTATAAATGATTTGTTTAAGGTAGAGCACGACAACGGCTTTAATGTTGCCATTGTGCGCCTTTACAAAAAAAATGCTAATATGTCTCAGGCAGAATCAGTTAAATACTGCGAATACTACCCGTACGAAAATGCACCAATACCTATCAATATGAAACCAGATGATTTAAAAAAATGTACTGTTAGGTATAGGTAATATTTTTATTTTCCGCATTAAAAAAGCCATAGTTAATTACTTTGGCTTTTTTCTTTTATGGCAATTATTAGTTCATTTGGTTGAACTCTCATGTTTGAATTATTATATACAAATTCTTGATTTTCTAAATATACAACATATCCCATATTATTTAATTTAATTTGTGCTAATGTTAAAAATGCTTTTTCTTCTTCACTTGTTACTGAATTTTTTACCCTTACCTCATAAAATGTAAATCTTAAAAATTCAGGGTTTACTGATATTTTTTCATCTACTAATCTATCTATAAGTTCTATTAATTTATCTTCTATTCTATCTTCCACTTTTTTATCACTCCTAATCTTTGTCTATTTTACCACAAAATAATTTTCTATTCAACAAAATTCACACATTGTTCATTTTATTTTCCTATAAACATCTGCACATATACTTTTCCATATTTGTTACTTTTAACCACTCCCACTCCTGTATAATTAAAATTACTATTTAATATGAATGTCCAATATGAAATTTTAATTAATTATCATCAAATGTTTCTTCAAAATTTTTTGCTGTTTTCTTTACACTATCTTCATAGCCGAGTTAAAGCAGCAAATGGTGCAAACTGGGCTGATCTTGCCTCTAATGTCATTTGTGGATGTTTTTTTGAAACATGGTGTGGTAAATTTATAATATCTTCATACATTTTATAATTGTTATTCATCCTTTATGTCCCCCTATTTGAATATTTCTTTCTATGGTTGTTCCACCCTCTTCTAGGTTCATTCCTTTTAATATTGCATTTTTTCCATATTTATTTTTTATATTAATCATTGTTTCTTGTAATCTTTTTTCCTTTTTTTCTTTATTTTTTCTTTTACTTTCTTCTTGATAATTTTTAAATAAATCTATTTGTTCATATTCACTTTTCCTAACTTCGCTTTCATTAATTACTTTGTTAGCTGTTATATTTATTCTTCTTATTAGTAAATTTTTATCTATTATTTTTTTATATAAATTTATTGCAGCCTCCATAATTATTTTCCCAGATGATGTTTTATAGTCTAAATTTATAGTGCCATGTGCAGGTTTTGGAATTTTTCTTCCATATCTGTCATTTGTAATTTCTTTAATATTTTCTTTATTTATTAATGGATTTGTAACATTTTCTACATCATACCCTATTGTCAATACTATTTGGTTTGTAACTAACTTCTTTTCTACTAAATCTAAAGCCAAAAGTTCTGCCATTTCTTTTATTATTAGCATTGTTTTTTCATAATTATATGGACAATGTAATACTTGCCCTGAACTTATACTATTAGTTGATGGTCTGTATTTTTTTATGCTTTCTATTGTACATGGTTCATACCCCCATGCATGATCTATTAAAAGTTCTGCATTTATTCCAAATAGTTTATATAATATTTCTTCATTTTCTATTGACTTCCTTGCCACATCTCCCATGGTAAAAATTCCATTTTTTTCTAGCCTTGTTTCATAGCCTTTGCCTACTCTCCAAAAATCTGTTAATGGTCTATGTGACCAAAGCAACTTTCTATATGTAATTTCATCAAGGCAAGCTATTCTTACTCCATTTTTATCTGGTTTTACATGTTTTGCAACAATATCCATTGCTATTTTACACAAATATAAATTTGTACCTATTCCCGCTGTTGCAGTTATTCCTGTTTTATTGTAAACTTCTTGAATTACTTTTGTTATTAATTGTTTTGCTTGCATTTTATATGTATTTAAATAATGTGTAATATCAATAAAAACTTCATCAATTGAATACACATATATATCTTCAGCCGAAAAAAAATTTAAATATATTTTATAAATATTAGTACTATATTTCATGTAATATGACATCCTAGGTGGTGCTGCTATATAATCTAATTCTAATGAAGGATTATTTTTTAATTCTATATAATTAAGTGATTTTCCTGTAAATTTAAAATTGGGAGCTTTTCTTCTTCTTTCATTATTTATTTGATTAACTTTTTGTATTACTTCAAATAGCCTTGCTCTTCCTGGTATTCCATATGATTTCAATGCTGGGCTTACTGCTAAACATATTGTTTTTTCTGTTCTACTTTCATCTGCTACAACTAAATTGGTGGTAATAGGATTAAGCCCTCTTTCTTTACACTCTACTGATGCATAAAAACTTTTTAAATCAATTGCCGCATATACTTTTTTCACAGTCCACACCTCCTTAAGTTCTTTTATAATATATCATAAAAATTTATATTTGTAAACAGTTGTTCGTAATTTATTTAAAAATAAAATCAGTTATATTTCAAACTGATTGTTATATTATGATAATAATTTTTTTACAACATCACTAATTGTTTTTCCATCTGCTGAAGCACCAATTTTTTCTTTTGCTGTTTTCATTACAATTCCCATATCTTTCATTGATGTAGCACCTGATTCTTTTATTATATCTTTTACAATGTTTTCGATTTCTTCTATATCTAATTGTTTTGGTAAGTAACTTGTAAGTATTTCTAATTCTTTATTATTTTGATTAATTAAATCTTCTCTTCCACTTTTTTCAAAATCTTGTGCTGCATCTTTTCTCGTTTTAGCTTCTTTTGCAATTATTTCTATTATTTGTTCATCTGTCACTTCTATTGCTTTATCTTTTTCAATTTGTAATATTGATGACCTAATTAGTTGTACTGTGTTTTTTCTTATTAAATCTTTTTCTTTCATAGATTCTTTTAAATCATTTAGTAATTTTTCTTTTAACATTTATATTCCTTCTTTCCAATATTTTTACATATTATATCATATAAATATTAAATAGTCGAGTATCAATTTTATTGTACCATTGAATAAATTATTTTATTTTCCGCAAGACCTGTCTTACTGTTTATTATTCTTTTATGTAATATAGCTTCCTTCACCATTCCAACATTTTCTAAAATTCTACTTTTGGCTTCTACAAGTTTTTTACATC
>OJNQ01003091.1_pt1 | contig 10093 bp, 12 predicted proteins | sample 1597621 | NCBI WGS metagenome assembly OJNQ01 (sample SAMEA2452137, study PRJEB22498) | human gut metagenome | reverse complement strand
GCATTCGGCTGTCCGGCAGTTCTCCGGCATGACCTCCGTACGTTCCTGCAGAATCTACTTCGATATTCTCGGACAGTTTTGCTTTTTGCAATAGCTTCTGCAATATTCCTTCGGCAGCCGGGGATCTGCAAATGTTGCCGAGACACACAAAGAGTATTTTGTATTTCTTATTATAATTCAATGAGTTATATTCTTTCATACATGTTCAGTTTACATTGTGGTTTACAATATATTATTGCTATAAACAACATTGTTCCATTAGCTCATTGCAAAAGTAATAAATAAAAATCGTAATAAGGTAGGTATCCTCGCTTTCAGTATAGAATGTTTGGTATTGAACTATTATGAAGCATTCGTTACTTGTACGTTTCACAAAAATTATATGGAAATTTTATATATGTAACGGATGAAGCATAAGTTGTCCATCCTTATCTATATAAAAATCATAATCCCCGTTTCCTATCTTTTTGAGCAAAGAAATTGCATCCTCATCGCCTTCTTGGGCTAATCCTTTAAGTTGCAGCACATAATCGGTAATGAGGTCTTTGAGCAACCTGTTTTGTTCCATGAGTTTTTCCATACATTCTTTGCCATAGTAGTCAACCGATATGTCGGGGTGCAATCCATATTTCCGATACACGGCTGTCATTACCTGTTTAACGACTTCTTCCGTACACTTTTCATTCTGTTTCACATCCAACACAACAATGGCATCATGAATCGAAATAACCTTGAATTTCTTGGCATACAACCCGACTAAGATTTTACCGAATAATTCACTCTCTATCTTCATCATATCATTTGCGAGCTTTGTACGGTTTTCCCTCTTGGAATCAAGCACAACTTTATAGACATTAGGAAAATCCTTTGCAAACATCTTGGCGTATTCCTTGCCTCTTGCTGTCAGTTTCTTGCTATAAAAGACCTCTCTAAACATCAAGACCTTAATATCAGAGCGAAGCAAATTTTTCTCGTTTACCATTTCATCTGGTATGGCAACATTCCAAAATAGACCCATTGAAGTCAAGTACATATAGTATAACACATCTATTGGGATGGATTTTATATTTTCTTTCTCTACATTGTTTGTTATCAATGTTTTGCGTAGTAATCGCCTAACATTATGAGATTCTACATTGGACGTATATATTTGCTCGTATATTGGGTAAATCCTATCCATCAAAGAAGTGGAAATATCATAGTATGACATTAGGATAGAGTTAAATAATAAAGGATGAGAGTTATGTATGTCTAACGAACATCTAATATTAAGGAAAGGTTTAAGCAATCTTGGCGTAGATGTAGCTATGGAGTAAATTCTCTTGTTATCATCTATGGAAGTAATGTGAAAATCACCATCCATATATCTGTCTATCACCCTTACATAATATTCATTGGATTTATCTGTTGGAAATATATGTGAAGTGACAAATGAAACAGCTTCATCTACATATTGCAGTTTGAGGTATTTGAGGCTGTCATTATAATTGTAATAAAGGTAGTCGTTATCAAGTCTTTGCTTGTTATCCTGTTCTTCTTTGGTTTGATATGGCAATAGGCATTTGTTAAGTTTTCCATCATAATCTGATAGGTAAGTAGATGGATGCAAAGTATATGTAAATCTTATGTTTGGCGCAAAATAGTAACCGTATGTCTTTTCATCCAAAGAATAATAACCATCTGAATACAATATGTTCATCTTAAAGAGATTATCTAACATCTTCCTATAATCTTTGCCAAAGACATTTTGCAGTATAGTAGAATGTAAATACGCCATACCATTATCATTATTGAGGACACGCTTAATTATGGTGTGAATAAGGAATTCGTATTTCTTGGCCAATAGCTTTTCACGCTTTACAACGGTTTTCTTTTCCTCTTTTGGTTCATCACATAAAGGCATTGGGGCATTAGGCAACTGTATCTTCGGCATAATTTTAGGAGCGGATTTACTATACAGTCCGTATGTATTTTCAATCCTTACATAATTGCTGACTATTTCATCTATGGAATAATCCTTTAAGCCCCATATTTTCTTTGCGCAAAGAGATTTTTTCATTTCAGCGTGATATTTATAAGTAAATATAATGATGGTTCAATAAAGTTCAATAGATATGGCAAAAAGATTTAGCAGGAAAGTATCGGATGCGACAAAGTTCAAGATGCGCATAGCAAAGCAAGGCCGTAAAAATCCAATGTTCGGCAAGAAGCACAAAGACGAAACTAAAGAAAAGATTAGCAGGGCGTTGACTGAATATTGGCGCAAAATTTTACCCTTAAATTGATAATTTAAAGTATAAGTACCGATATTTTCGGTTTCAATGCGAACAAGTTGCATACAATCAATTAGTTACATAGATATTTTATGATTTATAGACACTTCAAAACATACACATATCATCGTTGCTCACTTGTCTATTATCTATTTTTTGAGAAAACAAAAAAGTAAGAATGGAATTTGCGTGCATGGCGTTGGATTGTGCCACGAGTTCTTATCATTCTTGTTTTTGCTGTCAAAATAAACATATCCTCTAAATTAAACCCTATCTCAAACGCTTTATTTTGCACATAGTTTCCAAGCCATATTTGTTTATTATCAAGAAGAAGATCCATTGTCTTGTAGACTAAAAGACCATCTTTGGATAGTAATCTCCAAGCAAGTTGCAACATATCAATATTAGTTTGCAACAATTCATTCAATGTATTGAAATGGCTGAATCTTTGTGCGATTTTGGAATGTTCTGCATTCTTTTCTGACTTTACCACAAAAGGCAAGTCTATGACCACAGAGTGAAGTGAATTTTCTGTTATTCGAGTAACTTCACTCAAAGATTTGACATCATCAGATTGGGGATATTTATCATACCTTAAATTGGGCTTTGGAAGATGGAGATAAAAGTTTCCAATACTATATGTGAGGTCACAATCAAAAGTACGTTGCTTGATATATAAACGTAATATATTAGACAAAATTACATCTTGACTATCTGATACGCTCTTAATGATAAATCTCTGCTTTCTTGTATTAAACATTGATAGTTTAGAACTATCATTATTTAATTCATCTAAATCCGTATGCAAATACTTCTTTACTGTATTGATTGAATGGCCTGTTAGCTTTGACAATTCTCTTATGGATATGTTCGGATGGGAATCTTTAATTTCAGACAATTTTCTTTTAATCAGAATGCCATTATCTAACCTCCTGTCTATTCCATTAGCCCTAATATACCAACGAATAGCAGCGACAGTGACATGATTATTCACAGCATTTTCTTTTACAGATAAAAGAGGATTATATACTATCTTACTTTTATATGACATAAATTCACATCTTCTTTTCTTTGGTTATCAAGAAACCTTGCCTTATGGTACATTTATCAGTTGCTATTGTACCTAATTTGGCTAAGTTGTTCTTAGTTTTATAATAAGAAATGCCTAATTCATCTTCAGTAAAGTCATCAAACAGCCTTGAAATGCTACCATAATACAAATGTTTATCTCCTATTTGAAGATGTACAACTTTTCTTTCCTGTTTCTTCTTTTCTTCCATAGATTCAGTGATATTTGGGAACAAAGATAAACTTTTTCGTTCAAATATTGCATATTTGCCCATACTTTAGTTTTCTTTAGCAGCCAATATTTTGCCATTATTTAATATATGCCTATCTTTGCAGTAGAAAAAGTAATCAAAACGTTTATAATTAAACAGATACAGTTATGATACAAGCAATCGTAGTCAAAGGTGCAACATCAGTAAGGGCAACCGTTATAGCAAACCGTACCAAATCAGAAGAAATGGGAGTAATGAAAGCTCTGATGATAGAAAATTTGAAAACAAAACTTCAAAACGGTATTGCCCATTTCACTTTCATAAAGAAGAATGGAGAACTAAGGGAATGTTGGGGAACAACGCAACCTAATCTTGCAAAGGCCAAGACAAACGGCAATGGTGAAAGCAGGGAGAACTATTGCACAACTGCCTTTTATGATGTAGAGAAAGGAGCTTGGCGAAGTTTCAGATGGGAATCATTGGTTGAGGTATTCTAATTCAACTTGCAAAGGGTGTCAGCTAATGGCATCCTTTTTATTTTGTTGACTGTCAAGCAATAAACTATCCAACTTTAGCATACTTTAGATCGAATAATTTGGCTATTATTTAATATATGCCTATCTTTGTAGTGTAAATAAAAAAACAGAAGTAATAACAATAAAAACTTAAAGATATGGCAACGACAGAGACAATCAATAAGGCGTTAGAGGTTCTGAAAAATCACGATTGGTGGTGGATGATGGCAGATTACACGCATCCTGCCATTGACAATGCAAGAGGTTCAATGCGCTATTTCGTGGAGTTGGTAGCCACTATCAAAGATACTGTTGTTAGAAATGCAATGCGTGAACTTTGGAAGGCAACATACGAAAATGTACACAAGAATATGTGGAGCAAGGATGAAGAGGCTAACAAAGCGTATGAAGCTAAGAAAGCAGAGTTGATGGCAATCATACTTCCTACAAATCTTCAAATAGCTGCATAATATGGAAATGGCACAATACATAATGAGCATACTCAAAACAAAGTTGATGGTGGTTTGGTCTTGGGGATTCAATTCCCCAACGGCTATCCCCAACGGATTACGCTTCAAAGTGCAGGGCTTTAAATTTCGTGGCGTTGTTGAGGTTGCCTATAATGAAGGCAAAGATTTGTTTGAGGTGTCATTTATCAAACGTGGCAAGGTTGTTGAAGTAATTACTGACGTGTACTTTGATATGTTGGTTGATGTGATAGATAATAAAGTTGAAAAGACTGCCGATTATAAAGAAAGAGTTAAACAAGCATATTCACTTTCTCCACAGATTTGAATATACGTTGAAAATAAGCAACTTACGCATAGCACTGGAATAAAGATATTCAGAAACAAGAAATAATCAGCAATTTTGAATGTTATGAAACAGGCAATTCACAAATATCAGACTTCGGATTATATGGAATGGGATGTAATGTTAAGCCTTATCCGTAAGTTATACCGAGATGGCAACTACCGTATGTCGCTCCTTATCGGTTGTGGTTCATTTTTCGGACTTAGAATAAGCGATCTTCTTTCGCTTACTTGGTCTATGCTATTGGATGATGACAAATTTACTCTTAACGAGAAAAAGACAAATAAGCGCAGAACGATAAAAATAAATTCAGATTTTCAACGGCATATTAAACATTGCCATGACGCATTGGACATTAAAAATGATAACGAGAAATGCTTTTTGAGCCAAAAAAAAGTTGTATATAGCACGCAAAGAATCAATATGTTATTTAAGGAAATTAAGAAAAAGTATAATCTAAAAATCGAGCATTTTTCAACTCATTCAATGAGAAAGACATTTGGGAGAAAAGTCTATGAAAGCAGCGGCGAACAAGCTAATATAGCATTGATGAAGTTATCAGAGTTATTCAATCATAGCAATGTGTCCATTACTAAGATTTATCTTGGCATAAGGGAAAAAGAATTGCTTGAAACGTATGATTTGCTTGATTTTTAATACCTTTGTATTATGAAAACAACGGAACATAGAATATTTTATACTAAATCCCAAGAAATGAAAGGGATTGAGAATTGCAGTATTGATTTGGTTATAACATCACCACCATATCCAATGATTGAAATGTGGGATGAAATTATGGCCAATCAAAATGTCGATATAAAGAAACACATATCAACAAATCCATTATTAGCGTTTGAACTTATGCACCAAGAACTTGATAAAGTATGGAATGAGTGTATGCGTGTGCTGAAAGATGGAGGATTTCTTTGTGTCAATATTGGAGATGCAACACGAACTATAAACAACGATTTTCAACTTTATAATAATCACTCAAGAATTATAAAGCATTGTACGGAAATAGGATTTACAAATTTACCCAATATTATATGGAGAAAACAAACAAATGCACCTAACAAATTTATGGGTAGTGGTATGCTTCCATGTGGAGCTTATGTAACACTTGAACATGAGTGGATATTGATTTTTCGCAAGGGAGGAAAAAGAATATATAAAATTTCTAATGACAAACAAAATAGGCGTAATAGTTCTTTCTTTTGGGAAGAAAGGAATGTGTGGTTTTCTGATTTATGGGATTTGAAAGGAACTAAACAAAAAATAAGTAAAAGCAAAACACGAGAGCGTAGTGCTTCTTTTCCTTTATCAATACCGTATAGAATAATAAATATGTATTCGCAAATGGGCGATACTATACTAGATCCTTTTTTAGGATTAGGCACAACTACAATAGCTGCTATGTTGTCTAATAGAAATAGTATAGGTTTTGAGATAGATTCTTTATTAAAAAAATCTATTGTGGATAATATATTATCATTTTCCATTAATGAAATGAATAATATAATCTATGATAGATTTCAAAAGCATTTAGAGTTCATAAAAGAAAGAGAACAAAACAACAAGGAGGTGAAATATTATAATTCCAACTTAAAATGCAATGTAATGACCCGTCAAGAAACAGATCTAACATTGCATTACTTAACATCTATAGAACATGACTCTGCATTTTCATGCTTCAGATGCTTTTATGAAGAAAAATCCGACATTAGGCAAGTACCATTTGTTATGAACGGCACTTTGTTTTAATAGTATCTATTATTTCTTTATTCTGAATTTCTCCATTCGTTTTGGAAATAACAGTTAGGACATCAACATTATGCAGCTTCTTGTAAGCTGCATATTTATTTTGATTTGCATATCTTGCAGTTCTTAAATATGGCGCATTCCCTAAATATGATTTAGGTTTTATTTGAATTCCACATATTAATACATTATTTTCAAATAGTTCATAATCGACTGCAAACGCATGGTCAATGTTACCATCTGTTTTTCTGAATTCGATTTGTGGAAATTGTTTTTTTAGTGCTAATATCGTGTTATTTTCACGGACTACAATGCCATTCCAAGTTTCACATATTGTTCTAAAACGTACACATTCAAAACAATCATTCAATGTCAGACCATAGCCGTTATTTTTAACTTTATCATATAAGCTATTCGCACGAGCCATCAAATCATCTTTGGTTCTTCCATATTGAGTATTAAGATTTCTATCATTCCACGATAGAGTATATATTATATTATGCAATGGGAGAGAAAAATCATCAAGGATAGTTTTATTGCTACAACTTTCCAATTTCCTTTTTCGTTCTTCCCCACTATTGTAGTAAAAATTTTCCCATTCTTCTTTGGTTTGCCACTCTTTTGTTTCAATCAATGACGAAACGTAACCTACAGACCATGGATCGTTCAACATAAGTTTATTCCACATATCATTAGTGGAGCGAAACTTTTCTGCATCAATAGGAAGTATAAATACATTTTCCATTATTCAAATTTTTCAGGTTCATATTCAACGATTATTCCATCTTTCTTTTTATCGTAATAAATAATAGGAATATCTATAACCTCTGCTAAACGATTTTCCATTTTATATGTAATGGATTTTATCTGCAAAGGTTTTTCTCCTATATATCCGTCAATACCTTTTGCTTCTTCTTCTACATTTGCTAATCTCCATTCTTTTCCAAGTTCATTAGCAATAAAAGCGATAATAGCACTCTGAAATTTTAACCCACAATATGTTTTAGTAAAAACTAAATCTTTAACCCATTCTTCTATAAGTTCTTTATCGATAACATTAACAGCTTCTTTCATTTCAAGGAACTTAGAATAGATTTTATCCGTTGCTGCACTTATCGCATTTGGCTGCTTTGCTGTATACCATTCAATCCATTCATTTAATGTCTTACCATCAAACTCTTGTATCAGTTCAGACATTTGTCCAACTACACAAGGACGTGTACCTTGTGCATTGCTATTAACTAAATTCACAATTTGCGTTGTGTATTTAGGAAATTCGTAGGATGGAGCATCCGATAACGATTCTATTTCTGAATTATAAATTTTCTTTCTCATACGCACGAGTTATTTATTAGTCTAAAATGCCAATATACAAATTTAGATCTTTTTTCTCGCACGGCCAAAGAAATATTCAGAAATACGCAGAAGTGAATATTTTAATATTATATAAAATACTGATAATTAGATATATAAATCATTTTACACATCATGTAATATTGAAAAATGTTCATTTGTATAGCAAATAATATATTTTTGAACATTTATTCTCATCAAATCATAGGAGTGGGTCTTCATCATAATACTGCCAAAGTTCTTCAAACCATTCTAAGGTTTTATCTCTACCTTGCTCTTTAAGTTTTTGCCTTGTTTCATTACGCAATTCTTCTACTTTGTCCTTATATTCATCTTGTTCTGATACAAATAATTTCAAATTCGCCCTATATATATTCTCAACATCAAATTCTTTTAGATAAGTTTCTATTTCAGATGTATTACGCCCCATGTTTTGTGCAATCAGACCCATTGGCACATTTGCGTGATACAAGGCCGAAGCATAGCTATGCCGCGCGGAATAGAAAGTTATACCATCCGCAAGTCCTAATCTTTTGGCAATACGTTTTAGATTAACATTTACCAAATAATTCATATAAGTCATACGACCAAATTTTTTCTCTTCCGAATCATTATCTTTATCAAATATAGGGAATATGTAATCTTCCAATTTATTTTCATCAAAGGTGTTATTCTCATCTATATACGAGCCAAAAGGATATAAATAGGGCATTAAATGTTTTGCGTTCACAATAACTCTTGTTGGATGGGTCGTTTTTTGTCTCGTTGTGTTTATCTCATAACACAGTATCTTTCTTAAATTATTCATGGCATATTCATGACCATTTGTAGCAGAATCCTTGATGAATTTAGCATTATCCGTAATCTCAATTAAATGTAAGTCTTTCTTTTTCAAGTTTGCAAGGTCAACAAGTGCCATGCCTTGAAAATGATAACTACATAAAAACAATGCAAGGGAAAATTGCTCTGCATTTATTGGAGTCAATTTTGTTGTACCTCGCAACTTGAATTTTTGGTTAATACAATATTGTTTTTGCTTAACTTCGCCAAAAACATCATTGTTTTCAGTTCCATAATAACCATATCGCTGAAGGTAATACTTCATCAATAAAGTAATCTCTTGCAGCGTCAATGCCCTTTTCCTTGTCTGACAATTCAACTTCTTGCTAAACTGAAAAGTAGTAAAAGGAGTTTCTTTTATATATTCTTTCATTATGGCATAATTAAAGATAGCTTGGAAGTTGTCATAAAACTTTCGGATGGAATTATCTGCATAATGACAACGCAAATATTCTTCAAACGAGCGAAGCCAATTTGCTGTTACCTCAAACAGTTCTAAATCCTTACCGTTGGTATATTTCTTTATTCGGTTAAGTAAAGTCCTATATCCTGTGGCAGTATTGTATTTCCCTTTTTCTACTTTGAAAAACTCAATCCGTTCTTCAAACAAAGCAAATAAAGTTAGCTTTGTTGGTGCTGCTTTCTGCAAGTCTGAAATTATTGTTGCGGCTGAATAATCATCCTCTTTGCCTTCCAAAGACAAAACGTAGTTCTGTGCATCGGCCAATTCCTTTGTGATAATAGGGTTAAGGCTGTTCGCACGCTTGCCTTTTACTCGTTGTTTATCATCACTCCATTCTTGAGGCTTGCAAGATATGCCCATACTTTTATATTTGCGCTTGCCATTGTAGCAGACACGCAGCATAATAGGATGTTCACCATTAGCAAGCGTCTTAGACGTATAAAGTATCGCTGAAATCGTAGGCAGATTGCGTTTCATATCCTTGCTTTTTAGTTTACCTTGTGGTTTACATTTTATAGCGTAAAACCCATATTTGGTTTACATTGCAAAGATAAGAAATAAATCTGAACTTCCTTTATTTCAGATATATATAAATTATTTATGTTTTTCTATTTATTCCCGAGGCAAACAAACAATATTTTGTATTTTTTCTCCATCGTTGATGTTTGTATTAAAAGCGACACGCATGCGAAAATCGCATGCGTGTCATGTAAGTCTCTTATTGTAATCGAGGTATAATAGCCTCGTACAAATCGAACTGATTAGTTTTTGGGTTCTACAGAAATGTAAGAACGATTA
>OJNQ01003084.1_pt1 | contig 10128 bp, 9 predicted proteins | sample 1597621 | NCBI WGS metagenome assembly OJNQ01 (sample SAMEA2452137, study PRJEB22498) | human gut metagenome | reverse complement strand
TAACACAGTACATGTACCTGTAGAAGATATTTGTCCCCAATAATTCATTGTAACTGTTTCTTCACTTTCATTAATTATATTCCATGAGTAATATTGAATCATTGGATAAGGACAATTAGTACTATTTAATTCTAATTGATAATATCCATTTTCTTCACTATATGAATACGTCATATCCAATTCTATTTCAATTAAATCTTCTTCTAAATCATTAAGAATTGTAAATGTTTTATAGTAGACAATAGAAGGATCAATTTTTAACACCGCATATATTGTTACAGATGTATCTGAATCAACTGGCATCGCAAGTACTGTACCATAATTGGTTACAGTAACTACACTTTCATTGCTTGAATACCAATTATAATCAAGTCTTGACATAGGGTCTCGTAGTCTATCTTCAACCATTAAATAAATATTTCTAGTAAATCCTTCAGTGATAGTATATTCATTACATTCTCCTTCATTAAGTAGAACTTCAGTTCCTAAGTCATATCCAGTATAATATGGATCTGCAACTAGAATGCCTTGCATATTCATATTATAATCAACCATTCTTCTTAAAGCAAAGTTTATATTTGCATTATCTTCGTTTTCAGCATATCCAAAATAATAAGTTCCTGGATCTAAAACAATTGTAAATATAGGACTTCTATTTATCGATGTTATTTCATCTATATATACAGTTTCAATATAATAATAGTTTATGCCAGGTTCATAACCAGGATCTCTTACTTTTTCAAAAACATAGACTTTAATATTATTATTGATTATTCCACTTGTTAATATATCTAATTGAATTTCAGAACGATGGCTTATAGTCACTTCTTCAAAATAACTTTGCGCATTACTATTTTCAAAAATCACATTAAATCCAATTACTGATAACGAATTTAAATAATTTATATTATTTGTTTCCATACTTTCTATATTAAAAGTAAGTATAGAATAATTATTTGATGGTAAAGTTACATCTATATAATATGTACCATTTTCAGGTAAATTAACATATATTGTGTTTTCATTTTCATTTGATTGAGCAAGTATATTAAGTTCATTTACTGAATACATACTTAATAGGTTATTCCTATCAGCATCAGTATATACTTGGATTGCATATTCTGGATAAGCCACATTAGAACCAGCATTTAATGTGAATTTATAAAAACCAGCACCATTATAATTCGTGTATTTAAGTCTCGCATGGTACATATTATTTTCAGTTAAATGTAAGCCTGATAAAATATTTGTTCCACTACTAGAATTAAAAGTAATTGATATTCCATCAGTAGGATAAGCAAGTGCATAATTGATATTAATTGTACCACTTGATGTAACAGTTGAATGTTCTATACTTAAATAATAAGTTCCTTTATTTAAATAAGCAGTTAATGAATTATCACCACTATAGACATTAGTCATATCTGAATTGTAAACAATTATTTTTGAAGCTACATCGGTTACAAATTTATATGACCTTGTACAATCAGCAACTAATTTATATAACTTATTATATCCAGCATTTAATGTAATACTTTCTTCTTCATCTATTAAGCAATATAAATCTATTTCATCATAATTGTCATTATCAGATATGATTTTACTTTTATAACTAGACCAATATACTTTATTTTTATATTCAGCAACTCTATCTTGGGGAACTACGATTTGTAAAGATGTTGAACAACCATCAAACACATTATTACCTAAATTAGTTATATTTGATATTTCTCTTTCTACTATCACTGAAACTAAGCTAACGCAATTTTCAAAGGCTGAGTCATCAATATATTGAACACTACTTGGAATTGTTATACTTGATAGTGATGAACACTCTTTAAAAACAGATGAACCAATTTCTTCTAAATATAAAGGTAATTCAATAGCGCTTAATTGAGTGCAATTTAAAAATGCAGAATCATTAATTTTTGTAATTTTTTTATTATTATAATAGTTAGGAATTATCACTGAATCATCACTTTGAACATTTGTAATGCCATTAATTGTATACGTGTTAGTTGTTTCATCTAACATAAAATCAAAGAAATATGGAGTATCACAAATCACTCTATTACTTGGGTACGGGCCCGTAAGCATACTTGTTGTATTATAACAATAAATTTCTATACCAAATTCTGATGAATCTCCTAAAATAGTTAATATGTTATTCCATTCTGAATTTGATATTTCATATTGGAATATATCATTATATGCTTTTGTAGTATTAATATTATTTATACTATATATTTCATTATCATCAATATCATAAAATTTTATTTCAAATTGGTCTAATGGAGTATATTGACTCCCATTAATGATCCATGATATTATAGGAGGATTATATGTATCAAATGAAGATATAGGGTTTAGTTTAGATGAGATATGACAACTACTTAAAATTTCGCCAACTTCTTCATGGTATGTTGGATAATTTGCTAGTAAATTTTCCACAAACTTTGATATTGTTTGTATTTTTTCTCCATTTATATATCCCGGCTTGATGGAAGATAAAAACATTTCTAATCCATCTATTTGAAGATTATATAAGTTATTTAAAAAAACAGTGATTGCCCATTCTTGCCCTTCACAACTATTAAATTTAATATTTGAATATGATGTATCTAGAGATTTTACACCTTCCAAACCAGTAGAGCTTAAAGTTTTTCCAGTTAAATAGTAATCATTCCAGTAATAATCTTGCACAATATAGGAAAATGCTTCTGCCCATCCTTCTGACCAAGCAAATTTTGTTCCAACATTTTTACCTTTCCCATAATTTGGATCACTTATATGATCTTCATAACCTGAATGTTCTGGATTCACACCAACATCAACACCAAATATAGAACTTATTGCATAAGCCGCATAATCTGCCCAAGAAAAAGGAAATAAATTCAAACTTCCTTGTACAAAATGACCATATTCATGTAGCATTGTTTCCCATTCGTCTCGTAATCCGCCTATACACATTAATCCTGATTGCAAATCATAATCATAATAACAAAAAGCGTTGGTATCCATATCTGAATCATAAAACGCAGGATATGCTACGTTCACTTTATTTGTAATATCAATTCCTTGTTCATTAATAAATTTTTGCCCCATTGCAAGACTTTGAGCAACTTTAAATAATCTATTTAATACGTTTGCTTCTGCTAATCCACCTGTCTTATCTAATTGAATTCCGTATGGAATTTGTATTGTTCCAAAGTCTCCATTTCTATCAAAAAAGCCAACGTTTATAGAATTAGTAATTACACTATAAGACAAAAACTCTTCAATTATTCCATCTACAATACTCCAATCTAATAATACTTCTCCGGAAAGGTCTAATATATTAAGCCAGTCCTTTTGAATTTTAAATGTTTTACTCTCAGGACATATACGTACACGAAGTTCTATACCATTAAACATATCAATTATTCCACTTACCGGATGTAATAATTCTTTCCAACTTAATACATCTGTAAAAACATAATCACCATTATCATCTGTATATCCCTCTTCTAAAATTATTGATGTCAATGGACTATCATTATTATAATAAATATAATATAATTGCACTTTCATATATTTTAAAGGAATATAGTCTCCATTTGAAGCAGGTTGCCATTCTAAATGAACTTTAATACCATCTTCCTCTGGATTTCTTGATGAACTCCTTAAATTTTCATTTGGAATAATATGATTTATTACACTTGAATTATATAATCCGTATTCTATTTCTATGTCATCCAAACCTAAATTTCCTAATTCATATTGAGATTTCATTGCTTTATTCCAAGCATCATCTAATGAAATATTACTAGTATATGTCATTCCAGCAAACGAATAAGAAAAAAATTGATCAGTACTTGCTAAAGCGATATCCGTCTCATCATCAGATGCATATACAATCAAAGAATTACTAAAAGCAACCGCCCCAATGGTCAATAAGCAAATTAATAATAAAAAGATCTTCTTCATATGACCTTCTTTATCTTGCATTCATATATACTAATTTTTTTTCTTCATCATAATGGTATTCAATTTCAATACCATCATACTTACTACCAAAGTACAATAAGTACTTATTATTGATTGAATCATAATAAATTGGAACAACTGCAAAATAAAATTTTTTACTATAATTTTCTGTTGATTCTTCTATCCAATTTAAATATTCAGGTGTTAATTTTAATTTAATACCTTCATTTTCTTCAGAAAATATTGGAGGTTCAGATTTAAAAAAATTGCTTTTTCCAAAATTTGCTTTATAATAATCTGATAAAAAGACTTCTTTATCTATCTCTTCAATAAGAATGCTTTTATCAAAATTTTTATAATCATCACAAGGATTATATCTCCTATAGCGTTCTAGGCAAATATAACTAACAAAACAAATTAATTTATAATTATCAATTTCAACATTTGCAAATGAATACTCTATTTTTTCCTCATTCCAACCATATTTTATATTTAATACTATATCATCCTTTTCAAAATAAAAACCATCAATTATTTTTGTAGGATCTCCATAAAGTTCATATATTATTTCAGCACTTTGGTAATTAACATGTGGTTTAGTATAAAAATGTAATTCAGTCTTTTCCTCTATTTTACATCCTACTAAACACATTATAAATATAACACTCATAAAAACTAAAAATACTTTTTTCATTTCACATCACTCCTTTCAATCATATTAACTTTATTACTTAATAATACATTTTCAAAGATAATCACCATATTTAACAAATAAATCTTAATCATGTGTAACACCTCCCGTTATTTATATTATATGTTATAAAGGCAAAAAACTCTCTTATTTCTAAGAGAGTCTAATAATTTCTTTCCCTATTTAATTCTAAATACTTTAAGGTAATCATTACAACTATCTTAGAGTATGAGCTTTTTCCCACACCTATATTATACCAAATATTACTAGTGATGTCAAATTATATAAATGTATGCTATAGGTTCAAATCCCATTAGGAGACTATTTCTCCAACCACTTAAAAATACACTATATTCAAATCCCTTTAGTTGCTAAAATCTATTAAGTGTACTGAAAAATAAAAAAATGCACCTAAAAAAGATGCATAATTCCTTGATTTTGATGATAAAATCGTTATATTTTCACTATAAATCTGATGACTTATAGACACATTCTAATGCCTAACTGCTACGATATCTATTCTTTATATAGGTGTGTGGGACTATAAGTCTTGTATAATATACGTATATCATAATAGATCAATTATTATATTTATATATTATGATATAATTTACTTGTACTGTGGATTTGTTACTTATAAGTTACAGCTCGACTGTTGAAAAAGACTCTTACCACAGTTTTTATTTTAAATGTCAATCAGTTAGTTAACACATAGATGTTTTATCGGCAAGAATACAAAATAGAAACCGTGGGCTTACCCAGTACTAAAAAAATTATCCTTAGGAGGTGCTTTTGTGTATTTAGTTGGAATAGACATTTCCAAATACAAACATGACTGTTTCATTGCTACAGAAACAGGTGAAGTAATTAAAAATTCATTTTCCTTTGCTAATAATCATCAAGGATTTAATGAATTATTAACGGTACTAAAATCATTAGATCAGACCCAAGAAATAAGAATAGGTCTTGAGGCTACAGGTCATTATGGAAATAATTTAAAAATATTTCTATATGACAATAATTTCAGTTTTATGGAATTTAACCCAGTTCTTAGTGAACGTTTCCGCCAAGTCACTTCATTAAGAAAAACTAAAACTGATAAATTAGATGCACACTTAATATCTAAAATGCTACTAACCTATGATTACAAGACCTATTCTCTTAAATCATATCACATTTTAGCTTTAAAGTCACTTACAAGACTAAGATTTTCGATGATAAAAGAAAGAACCAAATATAAAGTAAGACTTAAAAATATTATGGACTTAATATTTCCTGAGTTTTTTAGTTTCTTTTCAGATAGTTATGGTCCTACACCAATGTATCTTTTAACAAAATATAAATCTCCTAATAATATTGCTAATGTGGAAATTAAAGCTCTTTATGAAGACATCTTTAAAGTATCGAGTGGGCGATATTCCTATGTGAAATTAGTAAAATTACAAGATTGTGCCAAAAAATCTATTGGAAAGTCAAATGATATTTTAGAATTTCAACTACAATCTATTTTAAATATGATCGTATTTTATAATAATGAAATAAATAAAGTAGATTCTAAAATTAATTCTATCATGAAATTACATGAATTCTATACACCGACCATCAAAGGTATAGGAGTAATAAGCGCAGCTTCTATAATATCTGAATATGGTAATTTCTCACTATTTGACTCTCCTGATAAAATGTTATCGTTCGCAGGACTTGAACCAGCTGTTTATCAGTCGGGTAATTCAAAAACTTTTGGGAAAATGGTTAAGCGTGGCTCACCATACTTAAGATATACAATTATGAATTGTGCAGAAACATTATTAGTTCATAATCCTAGATTATACGATTATTATAATAAAAAACGCAACGAAGGTAAACCACATAGAGTAGCGTTAACCCACGTTGCTAAAAAACTTATTCGTATTATTTATAAAATTGAAAAAGATAAAATACCATTTAATCAAAATCTAATTTAGTAATTACATCTTATATAAATAATAGTAGCAGTTATATTATATAAATAATATTTAAGTTTTTATCATTTTTTCTAAAAAAAGACAGTCATTTAATCGTTTCGAGAGTGATATCCTTTGTCACGCTCTTTTTTTATACTTATAAATATTTTATAATCATTTTACTTGCTTTTTAATAGTTAGTCTCTTTTCTTTAGCTACTTTAGTTTTAATAATTTATCTATTACTTTTTTTAGTTCATAGATGGCTTGCCCAATTTCATTATCAGGATTTTCTCCAAGACTGATTTTCTCATCAATTAATATATCTTTTATTAAATCTATTTGCTTTATTAAATTATTTATTTCCTCACGTGTCATTTTATACCTACCTTTTTATTTATTTTTGCATATAAGTTCTTTAATATTTAATAAACTATTAAAAGACAAAATGCACATTAATGATAATGATTCTTTATTTTCATTCCATAGTACGTATTTTTTATTATTCTTGAATAAATTACTATGAGCAAAAGAGTTTCTTAATCTTGTGAACAAAGCATCTAATTGACCAACATCATTTTTTATAAATATAATTAATTCCTTATTATTTTCAAATTGTTCTTTAAATTTTGTAAGTTCATTTTCGGTAATTCCACCCTTTTTGATAAATATATAATTATCATTTCCGACAATATTTTTAATTTCTTTAATTATCTTTTTGTATTCTGAAGGTGATGAAATTCCATAATCACTAAATTTTTTAATACCTTTTGTACTACTGGAATATGGATTATTTAAAACATAAAAATGCAGTAATTCATTTTCTTCATTTATGTTCTTATTCTTACAACTATAATAATTATCAAATTTCTTCTTTATAATTTTTATAAATTCTTTATATATTTCATTTTTATTCATATAATTACCATATTTTATATTCTAGCAAATTTCTTAAATATATTTTCCTTCATTTTAAACACTACTAGCAATGTGCATGCAAGGAGTATTCCTATTATTGATATTATCCTTATTATTCTATTCATATTCCCTTCCATTGGTGTGGTGTAAGTAATGTATTATTCAAAATCATTAAATACTACTTCTAAAACTCCCCCACCTTAAACACTTATTTTTTCAGGTTTTTTTATTACAATTTCATCTTTTGCATTAATCCCTTCTTTAACAATTTGTGCTAGTTCTTTTATGAATTCATTTGAATACATTTCATCATATCTATTAAAATTAATACTATAGTGATTAACTATATTATCTTCAAAGTTAATGCATGAACTAAAACTAATCTGAATTACGAACTTTCTTTTATGTTTACATTCCCAAAAGAAACCATTGCATTCATCTTTAATTTGTAATAATGTATCTTTATCAATTTCTGATATTGATCCCTTATGTTTTAGTAACTCATCATGTTTCATCCAACCTTTTTTCCAATAAGTCTTACTAAAAATCATATATTCATAGTTATAAGTTAAATTAAGTTTTCCAATTAACTTTTCGAATATATTTAACATTTTATCAATATCAAAAGTATATTTTGGTGACATCTCAAAAATTAACCACATTGATTTTTCTGCCATAATGTAATACTCCTTTTTAGTTGTTAATATTATACCACATTTCTTCATTTATTTCTACTATTTAAAAAGCCAGCTAACTTTATTTGTTAACTGACTTGATTGTTTATTTTTTATTTTCTTTTTCTTCTTTTTTCCTTCTTCAATGCGAAACTTTCCAACAAAATACAATGCAGTTCTAAAACCACCAAGAAAAACTATTAAAAATAAAATTCCTTTCCATTCATTCATAAAATTATTATCCATAATACTTTTTATCAGTTTATATAAAACAATAACTGCTCCAATAATCCACATTATTTTTCCAGATAAAACTTGTAACTCACCAATTGTAGGGTTCTTCTTTTTCATAATATATCCTTCCTATAGGTTTAATTCATAAATATACTCATCATCATTCTCATCAACTTTAACAAATCCTAATTTCTCATGCATTCTTTGTGATGATAAATTCCATTTATAAACAGTTGTACCTGTTATTTTATCATAACCTAATTCTTTTAATCTTTTAATAACAGTTTTCATTACTTTAGTCCCTATTCCAATACCACGATACTTTTCATACCATATTGTTATAGGTGGATTAACATCCTTAACTGTAACATCTCCAATTGATATAAAACCTTGCCCTTCTCTTATCTGAATATAATATAATTCACCATTATTTTTAAGCCACTCAAACATTCCCTTTATATAATCTATATCTGGCTTTTTATTATCATCAAATATACCTTCTGAATTTTGATATACATATGGGTCTTGGTATCCCCTTAATGCTATTTCATAATTTCCATTATATTTTATTAAACGTAATGATTCATTGATATTTATAATATTAGGTTGTTCAATATTATTTATTGCCATAAATTGCTCCTATTTTATTAAATAAATGTCATATCCTGCATTATAATGAGAATAACTTTTAATTTCTTTATAGTTTTCTCCATATTTTTCTCTTGCATATTCATCTGTTTTTTTCCAAGCTTTTTGATGAATATCATCTGGTATATGTTGTAAAAATGAATGTGCTTTATGTTCTAATCTATGAATTCTAAATTTCATAAATTCAGTAAACTCTTCTTTATAATCTAAAACAATATGGTTTTCTTCACCTTGTGGCATATAAAAATATTTCTTTTCAATTTCAAATGAATTATTATCAAAATCAACTGGTTCATACCCTAGTTCTTTTAATACTTCATAGTAATAGTTTCTTACATCTTTAAATGCATTTTTGCTATTTATTGATAATTGTTTTTGTTCTTCAGTTATTGGAAGTCCTGGTGATGTAAATCTTATAAATTTACCACCTTTTTTTAGAACCCTATAGATTTCTTTATATACTTGTTCTGGATTATCTACTAAATGAATCATTGCATTTTCTACTACAACATCAACACTTTGATCTTCTAAATTTAAATTGTAAGCATTCATTTTACAAAGATGTAAATGATCATATTTTCCATTGCTTCTTTGATAAGCAAACTCTAACATCTTTTCACTTATATCAGCACCTATGGCAATTGCACCTGCTTTTGCAAAAGGAATTGTTGCTTGACCTAATCCACACCCTAAATCAAGAACAACTATACCTTTTCCATATCTTTTAACAATGTCTTCTGCACTTGCTCCATATATACCATAATGATCTAATCCCCAGTATATTATGGATGGTGAAAAATGAATATTAATATCATCATAACCTATATATTTATAACCTTCATCATTTACATTGATATTTTCTTCATCGCAAAAATATTTAACTCCATTATAAATTGGTATTTCATAAGCACATTTTTCACATTTAAAGTTTGTTATTTTACTTCCACATTTAGGACATTTAAACATAGGTCTATCTCCTTTTTACCTATGTACTTATGTTTATTCGTGTATAATCTAAACTGAAATATTAAATGAATAGTTTAGATAAAAACACG
>OJNQ01003081.1_pt1 | contig 10135 bp, 10 predicted proteins | sample 1597621 | NCBI WGS metagenome assembly OJNQ01 (sample SAMEA2452137, study PRJEB22498) | human gut metagenome | reverse complement strand
GCAGGCTGCGCCTGTTGCTCGCCCTGCTGTTGTGCCTGTGCGGGATGTTGTACCTCGTACTGTGCCATACGTGCCTGTCCTTCGGGCGTGGGATTCTGCACGGTCTGCTGGAAATCTGCCGCTACCCGTTGCACATCCTCTTCCGGCACACGGAAGAAATGGAAACGGGTGGGATCTTTCAACTGGTTCCAGAGATTGGAAAAGAAGTTGGAGAACATATCTCCGTGGCGATCTACCCGTAGCAGGTCGTTGTTGTCCTCTAACGGGTTCTTGGTTTGTAACTCTCCGTCTTTTACTCCGCTGACGGCTTGGATGGTCTTTTTCTCCTGATCCATGACAAGAAGAATATCCATCAGTTGCTGGCTGTTGTCCGGTCTTTCGTCCATAAACTTAAATTTTTAATGGTGAATACTAACGGTTTCGGTGGAAACCGGACGTAAATATATAGGGGAATGTATTGATAATTAACAAGTTTACGGTGGGGTGTCGCTACTTGTCGTCCGGTTCGCAGGTTTGTCGTGGCGGATGGCGGGAGCATGGGGAAAGTTCGGGGTGCAAAGCGGTATAAAGCAAAGGGGGAAGTCTTTTATCAGGCATCAGGGAAATAAAATGCAGTAATTACTGTGTTTTATCGGGATTTTGTTTTATATTTGGGCAAAAGGACAAATGAAGCCGTTAAATATCCTTTTGCGGACGATTATCGAAAAAGAACGGACGGGAAACGAAAAGGGAATTGAAGGACGGCGGGGTATCTTTGGCGGAGAATGGAAACGGAATTGTTCAACTTGAAATATTGAGGAATGAAAACAGTAATAACCCTATTAATATGTATAGCTATGGCAACTTGTTCCAATACCAAACGAGGGGCTTCTTCCGATGGAAAAGTGGTAAACTCCAATGATTCGGTATTTTGTGCGGATAGCTTGGTTGGAAATGAACTTATTAGTTTGTATCCTTTCATGTTGTACGACAAGCCGGATGGTAATATAACTTATAGCTGTGATTATGAGAATGGATATATCTGCATAGCCGGAGAGATAAAGGATGATTGGATAAGATTGGATTATATCTTAATCAATTTGGACAAGTTGACATTCCCATTTTACGGTTGGACAAAGTGGCGCAACAATGATTCCATCATGTTCAAGGTCATAGGCGAGGGATTTCCCTTTATTTCGCCCTATGACGAAAACGCTATTTATGAGTTTCCTGTATATAGTCAGGAATATCCTCAATATCCGGGCGGTGAGGAAGCTATTGAACAATTTCTGAAAAAAGAAGCGCAAAAACGTTATCCACCAACAGCCCGACAGATGGGGGTACAAGGTCGAGTCATGGTTTCTTTCGTTGTGGAGAAAGACGGTACAATGTCGGACTTTAGAATCCAGAATAGTGTAAACGATGAAATAGATGAAGCTGCTATTGAGTGTATAAAGAACTTGCCGAAGCGTTGGAAACCTGCCAGAACAAAATTGGAGTTTGATACGGCTGAAAGAACGGTACGATGCAAAGTAAAGTTGCCTGTATCTTTTAGAATTGAATGATAGATAAGATGCAGTAAAATTTGATATGTGAAACTAATACTATTTTCAATCATTAAATTCTTTTTATCATGGGATTAGTAGCCTTATTGTTGCCAGTCTGTTTCATTTGCCTTCTGGTTATCATACTTAATTTATTTACGAATACAGCTAATAATAATCTGAAACTTGGTTGGAAACAACGGTTGTGGATAGTTTTGAATTTACTGATGTGGGCTTATGAGTTCTTTTTTATGGTAGTCGTTTGTGAAGGTGTAGAGAATTTGAGAGTTGATTTCGGTGGTGGATTGGGAGATTTATTCTATATCTTCATGCTTGCGGGCGTTGTAATGCTGCATATTGTTTTGCTTGCTATTTGTACCTATAAACATTTGCAGTCTGTTTATTTCATTATTCTCGTTTGTCTGCCTATACTTCCTTTGGCTAAAATGCATTGGGATGCAGCGCGAGGAAACAAAGAAAACGGGTACATGACCAGAGGAAACAATACAGGGTTGTACTATGATGCAGAGGCTTATCGTCAGCTACGGTTGCATAAGCGAGAACTTGAAGAAGCGGCAAAGCCTAAGAAACCTGAATTTGCCACACAGTTTGAGTCGTATCTGTACGATGCCGAACATGGGGATTTATGGGCACAAAATCATATAGGAAGATGTTATGCACTCGGCGATGGTGTTGAACAGAACGATTCTTTGGCTATCAAGTGGTATCGCCTTGCAGCAGAGGGTGGATATGATATGGGGCAAAGAAATCTGGGGGTATGTTATTATAAGGGTTTGTGTGGTCTTGATGTTGATTATACAGAAGCCGTTAAATGGCTTCGTAAAGCGGCTGAACAAGGAAATGATGATGCTCAATATTTGATGGGGTGTTGTTATAAAGACGGTAAAGGTGTCGAGCAAAACGATGAAGAGGCTTTCCGGTGGCTTCGGCTTGCTGCACGGCAAGAACATGAGGGGGCACAGAAATTACTTCGAGAAAATAAACAAGTTTGGCAGTTGAGTAACAAATAATCGTATGGATAAGTGGATAGTTTACATATTACTGTCTGTATGTCTGCCAAGTTACGGACAAGCGAATGGAAATAAGCAGGTAAAACAAGGAACAGATTCTTTGCAAAATGATACTGTTATGCCCTATTCGGTGGATTCATTAGTACATAATTATATGGAAAGCGGACGTGTAAAGTCCGAGAATGGCGATAAATTGGGGGCAATTGCGGAATATAACAAAGTTATTGAGATTGATTCAAATTACGCTGTTGCCTATTATAAACGGGGAAATCAAAATGCAGATTTGGGAAAAAATGAGGATGCGATTACAGATTACAACAAAGCAATTGAGATTAATCCGGATTATGCCTTTGCGTATTCTAATCGAGGAACTGTAAAAGCGGCATTAGGAGATCATACTGGAGCGATTACAGATTATAATAAGGCGATTGAAATTAAGCCTGATTTTGCTCTTGCTTATTCCAATAGAGGAAAGGCTAAAGCTGATTTAGGAAATAATGCTGAAGCATTAATAGATTGCAATATAGCAATAAAGATTAACTCTCATTTAGCTATTGCGTATATAAATAGAGCAACGCTTAAAGCTGATTTAGGTAATTATATAGAATCGGTTATAGATTATGATAAGGCTATTGAAATTAATCCCAATTATGCCATTGCGTATTCAGGTAGAGGAACTGTAAAATCGGCATTGGGCAACAACGTTGGCGCAATAATGGATTACGACAAAGCTGTTGATATTAATCCTAATTATGCTACTGTGTATTCAAACAGAGGAAAATCTCATACTGCTCTGGGTAACAATGATAAAGCATTAATAGATTATAACAAGGCGGTAGAAGTTGATCCCTATTTGGCTATTGCATATTACAATCGGGGCAATTTAAAAGCAGAGATAGGGGATATGAAAGGTGCACTTGCAGATTATAACAAAACACTTAAAATCAAACCAGATCATATTGGTAGCTATATCAATCTTGGTGTACTAAAATATAAAATGGGAGATTACGAGGGAGAAATCGCTATTTATCGGTTGGCGATAAAGAACTGTTCTCCCGATGCGGATTTGTATAACAATCTGGGGCGTGCGCTGTATGACCTGAAACGGTTTAAGGAAGCTGCGGAAGCATACGGCGAAGGAATAAAGGCTTTTCCGAGTGACGGAAAGTTGTACTATGGTCGTGGGCTGGCACGTAACCAGTCGGGCGATAAGAACGGGGCTTGTGAGGACTGGCATAGAAGTAGTGAATTGGGATGTTTGCAGGCTAATGCGTTGTTGCCATTGTGCGGTGAGAAATAGTTGATAAATATAAATTTGCAAGATTATAGAAACGGATATTCCGCCAGCAATCTGTCTGGCCGGAATATCCGTTTTTCATTTTATCACACGTTCTTAATCAGGTGCGAGAGTTCGGGATCAGCCTTGATGCGTTCGATTTCGTCAGCGACAATCTGCTTGACCTCGTTCTTGATGCGGTAGTAGTTCGCATCAATCTGCTGCTGCATGGTGTCGTTACCATCTTTGTCGGTGAAGTCGATAATCTGCGGTATCTTCACATAACGGGCGGTTTCCCGCTTGACCTGCTCGTTATCCACGACAATCTCGGCGTGGAAAATCTTCTGCTCGATGCGCTCGTCGAAGTTATCGGCGACCGCTCCGACAAACATACCCTGCGTTAAGTTGCTGATTTTGGAAGCCGGGATAAGGCTATCCATCTGGGTATTGATGGAAACGGAAGTCTCGTTGCGGTTGATGGTCATGTTCTGCCGTTTCTGCAAGACCTTGCCGAAGCGTTCACTTAACGTTTTGGCGGTTTCGGCAACGACCTGACCTGCAAAGACATTGCCGACGGTATTGCAGATAACGGCACTTTCTTTGTCACCGTAATCACGCTTCAACTGCGAAAAGTCCTGAAAGCCCAACATGACGGCTACCTTGTTGCTTCGGGCGGTGGCAATCAGGTTATCCAGTCCACGCATGTAGATGGTGGGTAACTCGTCAATGATAACGGCGGATTTGAGCTTTTTCTTCTTGTTTATCAGCTTGACAATACGGGAGTTATACAGTCCCAACGCTGCGCCGTATATGCCCTGCCTGTCGGGATTGTTACCTACTACAAGCACTTTCGGCTCTTCGGGATTGTTGATGTCGAGTGTAAAATCATCGGCTGTCATCACCCAATAGAGAGCCGGGGAAATCATGCGGGAAAGCGGGATTTTGGCACTGGCTATCTGCCCCTGCAACTGCTCCACCGCCGAGCTTTCCCAAGCGTCCATGAACGGGGAAAGATAGTTCTCCAACTCCGGGTACGAGGTCAGGATAGGGAAAATATCGGCGTACTTCCGGTTCAGAAATTCTATCGCATGGGGGAAGGTGCAATACTTGCCGTTCTTGTAGATTTTCAAATACCATATAATGCTGGCTAACAGGATAATAGGTGATTCAACAAAGAAGTCGCCTTGCTTGCTGATCCAAGTTCGATTCAAATTTAACATAATGGTGTACGCACTTTCGTACGCATCGGATATGTCTGTCATAAAGTCCGGGTGAATGGGATTGCAACGGTGGCTACCCGCCGGATCATCGAAATTTATCACATAGAATTTCGGTTTGACCTTGTAACCGTCCAGATTGTTAATCAGATGGTTGTAAGCAATCTCGGAAAGGTCGGGATATTTGAAATCATACAAAAAGACGGAAAATCCTTTTTCGATAACCTGTTTAATGTACTGATTGATAATCGCATAGGACTTTCCGCTGCCCGGAGTTCCTAATACCATTGTCGCACGAAAAACGTTTACAAGGTTAATCCATCCGTCATACGTCTTTCCCCTGAACCAGAAACGGGTGCGGAGATTGACGGAATACTCGTTCTCTTTGAGTTCGGTTTCCTGCATGAAGGATTCGTTCTCCAGATTGAACACGTCTTCAAGCAGGTTGGTTTTGAGCAGGCGGGACATCCATAACCCTGCCATGAGTAGAAAGATATATCCGGCTGTGAGGGTGGCGATGTAGAACACCGTGTTTGCCGACAAGGGCAAAGGGAGTGCCAAGAGCCACCAGTTGAAAAAGAACAGCAACAAGCCCGTCACGCCGCAAAGGATTATTTTGCGCCAAGTGATTTTCTGCTCCTTCACGCCCTTTGTCCCCAAACAGGAAAGGGCGAGGAACAGCACGGCAAAGAGCTTCGTCCAAAAGATACTGGAAAACAGCCCGGCGGTGCGCTGGAAACCGAGCAGGATTCTATCGACCACTCCGATATTGATGCCCCACTCCTGAATAGATTGGAAACAGAACCAATAAATATTGATTACTACAAATAAAATGCTGATAGCACGCATGAACTCCATTACTTTGGCAAGTCCACGCAAATCGTCTTCGTTTTGCATAAATCGTTGAAAATTAAAAGTAAAACTTCGTTTTATTTATGTACTTTTTCTTTTGTCTTGATACAAAAGAAAAAGATACCAAAAAGAAAAAATCAAGACTGCATTTTCTACGCTACTCCACTTCGTATTTTTCGGGGACAAAAAGAACTCGCTACGCTCAAACAGCTTTTTGTCCTTATCCGAAAAATACTGCGTTCCGTTTTACGCTGCGAAAATGAGGTCGGGATGCCATGCGGATGGAAGCGTTGGCGGTTATTGTTGTCTGCCGAACTTCCGTTTCTTCTTCTTTTTCCGCTGCTGCGGTGCGGGCTGGTCGCCGGATGCGCCGCCCTGTACGGGTGCGAACAGGCTGAAAGCGTTTGCCACATTTTGGGTGGTGTTGTCCTTGTGGTCGGGTTGGTAGTCGGTATCATGCCCGTTCCATTCGGATGCGCCCGTATGCTCCTGTTGCTGTGCGGGACGTTCCACTCCGGCGGATTGCTGCTGCGGGTGAATACCATCCTGCCCGGCGAAAAGGTCGTTGAACACGTTAGCTGAAAACTCCTTACCCAGACGGGAACCGTTGAAAACGGTCTTGTCGGCATGGTCGATGAAGGTCGCCCCATAGATGCGCCCTGCTTCGTTGGTGCGGAATACCACGCCTATACCCTGCCGCATGAGTTCACGCTCGAAAAGTACCCGGTCACGCCCTGCGGTCTGCATGGCGGACGCTATGCGGGCGGCGGTATCGGTGGCAATGTCCTTGTGGCTCTTCACCCATGCGGCGGAAGAGAGCATACGCTTTTCCAGTGCGGCAATGCCCGCTTCCTTACCGAACACGGAAGACTTGAACGGTTTGCCGACCTTGTTGCCGTCCTTGTCCGTCTCCAGGGTATCCGAGAGGGACACCTCCCCTTGGAGCTTCTTCTGACTGCGGAAGAACATGAGGATCTACCGTTATGCCGTAAAGCGAAAGTACCGCACGATATTCGCCCAATGTCTGGAAACGCCACTCACGGGCTATCGGTCGGATCACTCCCGCCAACTGCCCTTTGAGGTTTCCATTGTCGTAATCGACGGGCGACAAGGGCAGCCCTTCCTTCCACTCCTTTTTGGTAGCCGGAGTAAGGTTGAACTGCTGTTCCAGTTCCCGGCAGACCTTCATCGAACGCTCGTGTTCGTAACTGTCGGAAATCGCCCGCCCGGTTTCGTCCACACGGACGGAAACGATATGCAGGTGTTCCCGTCCGATGTCGTTGTGGCGGTAAACGATATAGGGCTGGTCACCGAAGCCCATGCGCTGCATATACTGCTCCGCCAATTTTATGAACTGTTCTTCGGTCACGCAATCTTTCGGATCGGGGTTGAGCGAGATGTGCAGGATGGGTTTCTCGGTCTTGCGGTTGGCGGTCAGGTAGTCCCCGAACGAACGGGAAATATGCTCTATCGTATAAGGATTGTCGCCCGGCGGTTCGATAATCCGATTGCCGAAAAGCACGTCCGCATGAAGTTCGTCCACCTTGATCTGGTTATAGGCAAGCACCCCGTACAGGCTGCCGCCGTGTGAAATCTTGGCTATCATCGGACGGGGTATCTGGTTTGAAACTCTTCCGCCAGTGCGGAAATTTGTTTGCTAAGTTCCACCAGTTCGAGGGTATGCTGTTCCAGTTTATAGAGGAAAGCGAGTGCCTTCTTCTCCGAGAAATTGGATTTGAGCGCACGCACGCATTGGTTGTAGTTCACGCCGATGCTGCGGAACTGGGAATGAAAAGAGGTCAGGCGCATGTAGAAATCCTGCGTGCCCTTATCCAGTTTGACGACCTTTATCTCCCTGCCGAAGAGTGCGGAAACGATAAATTCGGCACGGGTTGCCTTGCCGGATTCATCGAAAAGGGCAAGGAAACGGGCGTTGTCCCCGTCACTTAGACGGAACACGTAGCGGTGGCGCATCTTGTCGGTCTTGGGCTTGCGCCCGTGGTTGTTGGAATACTTCTTCTGACTATCCATAGTCCTGTAAAATTTTAAGTGAAACATGGGTTGAAAACTGCCGTATGCTTACGGCTCTCCCCCGCAAAGGAAAATCCAACTCCGGCGGATTTTGCACCAGCGGGGCAAGGTGGTGGTGTGGCACGGAAAGCGAAGCGAGTGCCGCAGCACACAACTTGCTAATTTCGGTTGAAATTAAAATCCGTCCTACCGGACAGATTGGGGATGCCCTTGTCTGTTGGTGACTGCCGGGGCAGTCCTTCGGACGGTTACTATTCTTGTTCATTCTCACGGAATTTTGGTTCATGGCTGCAAAGTAACAGCCCTTTTCCCGTCCGGTCATTATGCCTGTATGCGACAAACCTACGGGTGGAAAGACAAGGTGCGACACGCTGATAATCAGGTGAATAATCTACCAGTATTTTGATATTTCTTTGCGCCGTGGAAGCGGTAAAACGGCTGTTCAACCGGACGGGCAAACGGATGCCCAAACGAGTGGATGATTGACTGAATGTACAGCCGGACGGATGATGATTTTGCCGGATGAACGGCTAAACGGTTAGCCGGATGGATGGCTAAACAGCTAAACGGTTAAACGGCTAAACAGCCGGATAAACGGTCGGATGAATGAACGGACAAACGGATGATGAACTGACCGGATGAACAAATGGCTGGCTGCACGGCTGACCGATTGAATGACTGAATGACCGATTGACTGATTGAATGAATGAACAGATAACCGATTGCTTAGGCAACCGAATGAATAACTAATTGATTGACGATATGGATAAACAGACTTTGAACATGGCTTTCGCCACACAAAAGGGCGGTAGCGGTAAAACGGCTATCACGGTGCTGGTGGCGAGTTACCTGCACTACAACTGCGGGTGTCCGCTGGCGGTGATCGACTGCGACTTTCCGCAACACAGCCTTTACGAAATGCGGGAACGGGACAGCCGGGCGGTACTGGAAAACGAGTACCTGAAACGGATGGCATACGAGCAGATGCGTGAACAGGGACGTGCCGCCTATCCGGTGCAGAAGTGCCGGGTGGAACGTGCGCCGGACATGGCGGCGGAACTGACGGGCAATGGAAACTATGACTTGCTGTTCTTCGACCTGCCCGGCACGGTGAACTCGTCGGGCATATTGCGCACCATTGCGCAAATGGATTACATCTTCGCTCCGGTGAGTGCCGACCAAACGGTACTGGAAAGCACGCTCGCTTTCTTGGACGTGTTGCAACGGATGATGTTAGGTAAGGAAACAAGCCGACTGAAAGGGCTTTACCTCTTCTGGAATCTGGTGGATAAACGGGAAAAGAGTGAACTGTACGGACGGTATGAAAAAGTAATCGCCGGAATGGGGCTGCCGATGCTCACTACACAGATACCGGACACGAAACGCTTCCGCAAGGAACTGGATGCGGAAAACCGGACGGTGTTCCGCTCCACGCTGTTCGCTCCCGACAAGCGGATGATCGCAGGCAGCGGAATCCCCGAACTGGCACATGAAATAATATCCATCCTCAAACTATCAGGCTATGAAGAAACAGCAAACAGATAAGCCCATCGACGAAGAACTGCTTATGCGGATGATGGCGGGCGAAACGGAAAAGCCGCAAGGTAACGGTGATGCACCGGAAACAGAAGAAACAGGACAAGAGGCGGAAGAACCGGAACAGGAAACAGAGAAAAGGGAAACTGCCGTGCCAATGGAAAACAGGGTTGCCGGGAAGGTAGCTGACGGGAAAGTGCCGGACGGAAAGCGGCGCAAAGCGAAGCAAGCGGCGGACTATGACACGACTTTCCTCAAAGGAATGGATATTCCTGCCCGTTACGGAAAGCCCGTGTATGTGCGGCGTGAATACCACGAACGGATCGCCAAAATCTCCATGATGCTGACAGGCGGCAAGGTGTCGCTATCCGCCTACATAGACAACGTGCTGGCGCAACACTTCGAGCAGTACCGGGAAGAAATCGAAGCGGCATACGCCGGAAAGATGGAAAAACTCTTCTAAAGCGGAAAGGAGAAAGGAACATGATACTGAAACTGATATTCTCCGTCCTGCTGCTGTACTACCTCTACGTGCTGTGGAAATATTACCGCACCGACATAGCCGGACTACTGGGAAAAACGGATGCCGGAGAAAGGACGGACGAACCGGACGAAGAAGCGGAAAAGCCGGGCGAACTGTACACGGTTATCGGGAAAAGGACCTACCGG
>OJNQ01003077.1_pt1 | contig 10141 bp, 8 predicted proteins | sample 1597621 | NCBI WGS metagenome assembly OJNQ01 (sample SAMEA2452137, study PRJEB22498) | human gut metagenome | reverse complement strand
AGAAGAGAACCTGATCCAAATGATCGCCGATTATGCGGAGATCGTGAAAGGTTCAGCGGCTTTGGTGGCGGTTCACGTGGCGGTCGCCGGGTGAATCGTGGTTCGGATCTGCGTGTGAAAGTAAAGTTGAACCTGAAAGAGATCGCTACCGGAGTCGAAAAGAAGATCAAAGTTAAGAAATATGTAACCTGTTCCAAATGCCACGGTAGTGGGGCGGAGGACGATCACAGTTCCAAGACTTGTGAAACCTGTCATGGCAGCGGTGTTGTCACCCGTGTGGCCAATACGATCTTAGGACAGATGCAGACACAGACAACCTGTCCGACCTGTGGAGGCGAAGGGAAGATTATCACCAAGAAATGTAGCGAGTGCAATGGTGAAGGAATCGTGCGCGACGACGAGGTGATCACGATCAATATCCCGGCCGGTGTGGCGGAAGGCATGCAGCTCTCCATGAGTGGGAAGGGGAATGCAGCCCGTCATGGAGGTATTAACGGTGATTTGCTGATCTTGGTCGAAGAAGAGCCGCATCCGGAACTGATACGTGACGAGAACGACATTCTGTATAACCTGTTACTGAGTGTGCCTCAAGCGGCTTTGGGTGGCACAGTTGAAGTTCCGACCATCGATGGTAAGGCTAAAGTCAAGATCGAGCCAGGGACTCAACCGGGGAAAGTGCTCCGTTTGCGAAACAAAGGGCTTCCCTCTGTTAACAGTTATGGAACGGGAGACCTGCTTGTAAACGTAAGTGTTTATATTCCGGAAACGTTGTCAGAGAAGGATATCATGAACGGCTTGGAGAATTCTCCTAATTTCCAACCGAAGAAATCTGTCAAGGAGAAGATTTTCGATAAGTTCAGACATATGTTCGATTAACATTTTGTGGCGTTTGGGAATAAAAAGGCTGTGTCAAGAATTGCGACACAGCCTTTTTATTTCCGCCATACTGATTGGCTTCCGGTCGTAAATGGAAAAGGCCTTGTTTCAAAACATGTATGTTTTGAACTCGATATCTTCTGGATGTGAAAAGAAGTATTATCCATTTATAGAAAGATAGTTGTTTTGTGGAATAAACACTGGTGCTTTGAAACAGCTGGTCAAATCTATTTTATGAATTATGTGATAATACTTGGTAAAAAGATTATCTTTGTAACCGAATTATATAAATACTCCGATGAAAATATTCAAGTAAGCCGGTTTCTATATATCGTAAATATCTTTCTGATGTAATTGCCAATTGTTCATTTTCGATTGTCGATTCTTTATTCCGGCCTTATCCTGTGCCATCCTTCGGCACGTTTGTGATTTTATCTTTTTTAGTTTATAATCTTTTAATTCAAAGAAAACTATGTGTATATCCGTACATCAGCTATGCTATGTTCATGCTGACAAAGAACCTCTTTTTCAAAACATAAACCTGATAGTCAATACAGGACAGCGTCTTGCGCTGGTGGGGAATAACGGTACGGGCAAATCGACTTTGTTGCGTATCATTGAAGGGAACCTGAAACCTTCATCGGGGGAGGTAGTGTGTTCTTCACGCCCTTATTATATTCCACAACATTTCGGACAGTTCGACAACCTGACTGTGGCGGAAGCTCTGCGGGTGGACGATCGGATAAAGGCGCTCCATGCCATTCTTGAAGGTGACGCCTCGGCAGAAAACTTTACCTGTCTGAATGACGACTGGAATGTGGAAGAACGTTGTCTTTCCGCACTTGCCTCTTGGAATCTGGAGCATCTGCAACTGTCCCAGCCGATGTGCTCGTTGAGCGGAGGAGAAAAGACGAAAGTGTTCCTTTCTGGTATCCTTGTTCATGCACCGGAAATTATTTTGATGGATGAACCGACGAATCATCTGGATGTTTCCGGCCGGGAAAAGCTATATGAGATGATCCGGAGCGGACGTTCGACCTTGTTGATTGTCAGTCATGACCGGACGTTGCTAAACCTGCTACCTTGCATTTGTGAGCTTGAGAAAAGTGAGGTCACACTTTATGGTGGCAATTATGAGTTCTATAAAGAACAGAAAGAGTTGGCGTTGACAGCTTTGCAGAATCAGTTGAGTGAGAAGGAGAAAGAACTTCGTCTGGCCCGTAAAACGGCGCGTGAAGTGATGGAACGGAAGAATAAGTCGAATGTCCGCAGTGATAAGTCGAGTTTCAAGAAAGGGATCTCACGCATGGCAGTCAATACGCTGAAAGATAAAGCCGAGAAAAGTACAGTCCGGCTGAATGATGTCCATGAGGAGAAAATGGCTTCCCTGCAAAGTTCGATTGCCAGCCTTCAGGATGTGATTCCCGATTTGCGGGCACTTCAGACAAATTTCAATTCTTCCGATCTGCACACCGGCAAGATTCTGATCACTGCGGATCAGATCAATTTCGGTTACACTTCTTCCTGCCTATGGAAGTCACCTCTGAATATTCAGGTCAGGAGTGGCGACCGTATTCATATCACAGGAAATAATGGGAGCGGAAAAACGACCCTGGTCAAATTGTTGTTAGGGGAACTGAAACCGGCGGCCGGGACGATTACACGGGCTGATTTCAGTTATCTTTATATTGATCAGGAATGTTCCGTGCTTGATCCCGGATTGACCGTGTTCGAGCAGACGGAACGTTTTAACGCCTCGCATTTGGCTGAACATGAATTGAAATCCATTTTGAACCGTTGTTTGTTTCCTTACGAGACATGGGACAAGCCGTGTTTTTGCTTGAGTGGAGGTGAAAAGATCCGGTTGCTCTTTTGCTGCCTTATGATCGGAAATAATGCGCCGGATGTATTTATTTTAGACGAACCGACGAACAATCTGGATATACAAAGTGTTGAAATAATAACAGCGGCTATAAAGAGTTATAGAGGAACGGTGTTGTTGATCTCGCATGATCATTATTTTGTGAAAGAAATAAAAATAAACCGTTCTATTAAACTTTTCGATACCGGTTCTGTTATTAAGATATAGTGTTTTTCATGGTATTAGAATTAAGTTAGATTAGGTTATCCGTCCAGTTCGCGAGAATAGGACGGTTTTCTTTTTTTATATCCCCCGTAGGCTTTATGGCTTGTATTTCGAATCGGTCAGAATAGCTTGGCTATCGTTGTTTTGCATCAAGGCTTCTGGGGTCGAATTCGTTTCTCGCATATATTTGTCGATAATCTGCCAGCCGAGCCAACTGCCGAGATTTCCGGGAGCGTCGCTTGCCAGGAATATGCTGGGGACGTTATCGAAGTATTTATTTGTCGTCATCAGGTCTGGCGTATAAAGATGCTTGCGTTCTATGATAGCCTTCCACAGGTTGGATTCATTCTCTTTGCACCAGTTATAGGAAGTTTCCGTGTAGCCCATGAGTACTTCTGGCTTCAGTTCAGGAAATGCTTGATGGATCAGATATTTTATTTTGCCTTCATAGATCATCCGGTCGAGCAGTACATTTTCTTTTCCTTCAAACGGATACTCGGACATCAGCCAACCGGCAAGGTAATCGGGGACGATATGCTCAGGCGTCATTAACCGGCGCTGGAAATCATAGAAGAAGTCCTGGTATAACGGATATTCCTCGCCTAAATATTTATCTATCGAGATGGACAACAGGCTGTCGCCGACCAGTACATTTTGATTGAAGCCGGAAACGTGCATATAGATGGCCGGAATCTGCATCGAAGGAAAACAGGTCTTCAACCATGTGAAACCGTTACCGAGAGCTTGCTCGATCTGGGAAACATTGTCATATTGACGGACAGCATCGGTATATAACCCCTTCAAAGTCGGTTCGGAATAGTAGTTGGCCAATTTGTCGAAGAAGCCGGGCATTGCCGGAGACTTCATGTTTAGGATACCTTTTCCCAATATGTCGAGCATTTGCGGGTATTCGCGAACAAGCCTGGCTTGCATGGAGGAGTCGTTCGTTTCGACCAGCTTTAAAAGCTCCTTGTCGAAACGATTGATCTTGACTGGAGCGGCCGAAGTGACAGCTGCCGGGATATGGGAATTCTGTCCGTTACAACTGAAAAGGTAAAATGACAGAGAGAATATCAGCAATAATTTCGCTTTCATAGGAATATCATTAATAAATTATACGCACCATCATACCGGTTCATTTTTATAAAAACGAATGTCTCCCGGTTATATTGTGCAATCCATTCTTATTATTATCTTTGCATCCCTTTTTATCAGACAATATGCAATTTACGAACAAACAAATTCTGCAAATAACATTCCCCGTTTTGATGAGTCTATTGATGGAACACATGATCGGGTTGACCGATACGGCCTATTTGGGGCGGGTAGGAGAAGTCGAGTTGGGAGCGTCGGCATTGGCGGGAGTCTATTACCTTGTGATTTATATGCTTGGCTTCGGTTTCAGTATAGGCGCGCAGGTATTGATAGCTCGGCGAAACGGCGCACAAGAATATAAACGGATTGGGCCGGTCTTCCTGCAGGGGACGTTTTTCCTGTTGCTGCTTGCCTCGTTGCTGTTTACGGCTTCACATCTGTATTCGCCTTTCTTTCTGCGCAAACTGATCGGTTCCGATGATGTCTACCAGGCTACGATGAAGTATGTGGATTGGCGTGTCTATGGCTTTTTCTTCTCCTTTGTCGCCGTTATGTTCAGGGCTTTTTATGTCGGTATTACAAAGACAAAGATCCTGACGATAAATTCGGTCGTGATGGTGTTAGCCAATGTAATGCTGAACTATGTCCTGATATTCGGGAAGTTCGGATTTCCGGCGTTGGGGATTGCCGGAGCGGCGATCGCTTCATTGATCTCGGAAGCTGTTTCGGTGCTGTTCTTCATTCTTTATACGTGGAAGAAAGTCGATTATAAGAAATACGGGTTGTTTGAGTATTCGGGTATAGATTTCCGGATGTTGAGGCAGATATTGGGTGTTTCTATCTGGATTATGATTCAGCACGGGATTGCTTTTTTAGGCTGGTTCGTGTTCTTTGTCGTGATGGAGCATCAGGGAGAGCGGCCGTTGGCGATTACGAATGTGGTGCGAAGCATTTCTTCGTTTCTGTTTATGTTTGTCAATGCCTTTGCTTCGACCTCCAGTTCGCTGGTCAGCAATCTGATTGGTGCTGGAAAGCCGGAACAGGTGATGGGATTGTGCGGGCGTATGATACGGATTTGCTATTACTTCGTTTTGCCGCTCGGTATTCTGATTGCCCTATTCCCGGAACTGGTATTGCGCATTTACACGGATAATCTGGATCTGATTGCCGGTTCTGTATCATCCCTTTGGGTGATGCTTTCCTCTTATCTAATTGTGGTTCCGGCCTTTATCTTCTTTTTCAGTGTGTCGGGAACGGGAAATACGCAGACGGCATTGCTGATTGATATGGCAAGTATCTTTGTCTATGTTCTCTATGCACTGTGGGTCGGTATCCGGATGCATGCGGATGTGGCGGTCTGCTGGACAACGGAGCATGTCTACGATTTGATGATCCTGTCCGCTTTCTTCTATCTCTGGAAAGGAAACTGGCAGAATAAAAAACTGTGACAACTTATCTGGAATTACCGTTTTATCAATACGGTAAGCCGTAGGGAAAGATCGAAAAAGACCATCTTTGCGTTCACATTTTGCGTCACATGCCGTTCCGCTTTTGCCAACTCGTCCATGATGTCGATCACATTCCGTTCATTGATGAAAGGAGCGAACTTCACGGCAAATCCAGCTTCGTCCGTATTCATATAATTGAGTTCCGGCGACTGGAACCGGTACATGAAGTTCTCGCGTATCAGATGCTGGCAATAAGAAAGAAAGTTCTTCTGCCGTTCACGCCCGATACTTGCCAACACGTCTGCCATGTCTTTCATGCCTCTGACATTACGCGCCCAGGAGTTGCGCATCATGCCTTTGAATTGTTCCAGGTAGAACTTGTTCTCTTCCCCCAGGCTGATTGCCTCGACCGCTTTCAGGTAACTGCCGTTTGCCAGATGGGCGACATGCTTGGCATCTTCGGGAGTCAGGTTGAACCGGGAAATCATGGAGGCGGCGATATCTTCCGGATGAATGCCACGTACGTTGATACGTTGCGCACGGGACAGGATGGTTCCTAAAACCAGGTCGGGAAGTTCCGATACCATCAGGATCACCGTGTTCCGGGGAGGTTCCTCAATGATCTTCAGGAGTTTGTTGGCACAGGTCGGGTGGAGTTTTTCCGGTAGCCATACCAACAGGATGCGGTAAGTCGCTTCGTATATCTTAAGGCTCAGTTTCCGGATAATCTCGTCGCTCTCTTTCGAGTAGATCAGAGCTTGTGAGTTGCCGGCATCGATATAATCCAGCCAGCCGTCTATATCGAAATAGGGACGGTCTTTCAGGAAACCTCTCCATTCGGTGAGGTAATCGTCGCAGACATCTTTTTTCTTATCCTTCTTGGAAACGATCGGGAACACGAAATGAAGGTCCGGGTGGGCCAACTCGTTATACTTCAGGCATGACGGACAATGCCCGCATGAATCCGTTTCCGTCCGGTTCGTACAGTTCAGATAACGTGCGTAAGCCAGTGTGAGAGGAAAGGCGCCTGCACCCCCCTGTTCCGTGAATAGCTGGGCATGCGGGACGACACCTGTCTGTGCCGAATGTATAAGCCGTTTTTTTATTTCTTCCTGACCGATAATATCCTTGAAGTACATGTTGCTTCTTATTGAGTTGATAGAGCAAAGGTACGAATAATCGAGGAAATAAGAAACCTCATCTTAATGTGCGATCTGTATTTTCTCTTTAATGCATTTACCAATAAAAAGTACAAGCAAAAAAGGATATAAGGCCAAATCCATTGCGATAAACAGTATGTATTTCATCTTTGTAAAATTTATTATTTCGTCGATAAGACTAAGATGCTTGGAAAAACCCCTATCCGATAACAAACTTTTTTCATTTTGTTGTATTGCTTACTTCTATTGCCTGATCGATAAAAACTGAGACGGTGATTTGTGTTTTTTTGTGGTTGACAAAATGTAATATTTTTTCTTATGATTATTCTTGTGAAGATAGTTTTGAATATGTTTTAATTGTTTTGTTTCGGTATTTGATTTCAAAATGATAGTATTATCTTTGCATTGTAAAAAAAGAAAATTACATAAATACGGATTGTATTATGAATGTATGCAAAGATGACGCTTCTATTCTGATTATATATACGGGAGGTACTATCGGAATGATAGAAAATCCTGAGACGGGCTCTTTGGAGGCCTTTAATTTTGAACATTTGGAGGAGCATGTCCCCGAACTGAAAAATCTCGGATATAAAATATCGTCTATTCAATTTGATCCACCGATGGATTCATCGGAGATGGGACCGGATTCATGGATGAAAATCGTGCATGTCATTGCGGAACATTATCATGATTACGATGGCTTTGTCGTTCTGCATGGGACCGATACGATGGCCTTTACCGCTTCCGCTTTGAGCTTTATGCTGGAAAATCTAAGTAAGCCGGTGGTTCTGACCGGTTCACAGCTTCCGATCGGTATGCTTCGTACGGATGGAAAGGAAAACCTGATTACGGCGATAGAGATTGCCGCCGCCCGTGAAAACGATATGCCGCTGGTTCCTGAAGTCTGTATTTTCTTTGAGAACGACCTGTTGCGCGGGAATCGTACCAGCAAGACGAATGCGGATAATTTCAATGCGTTCCGTTCCTATAATTATCCTCCGCTGGCGCATGCCGGTATTTCTATTAAATATGATATTCCCCAGATCTACCACCCGGTATCCAGAAAACCGTTGAAACCTCATTACTTGTTGGACCGGAATATTGCAATCTTGAAAATATTTCCTGGAATTTCTCCGCAGGTTGTGGAAAGCATCTTGAATATTCCCGGCTTGAAAGGCGTCGTGATTCGGTAGCGGGAATGCGCCCGGATATGACTGGTTGCTGGAGATGTTGAAGGATGCGGTCGAACGGGGGATCGTCATTGTCAATGTCACCCAATGCCTTGCCGGGAGCGTGGAAATGCACCGCTATGAAACCGGTCGCAAATTGTTGCAGGCCGGCGTGGTGAGCGGTTACGACAGCACGACCGAATGTGCGGTTGCCAAGCTGATGTTCCTGTTCGGGCATGGTATGACGCCGGACGAAGTAAAGGAACATCTGAATTGTTCGCTGATCGGGGAGATTACGATTGCTTGAAAATATAGTTCCTTCGGCATGAAAACATCGTTTCATAGGCATGGAAATATAGTTTCGTGCTCATGAAACGATGTTTTCGTGCTTTCAATACACCTCTTTTGCCACCTTATAGACGCTATCCGATGCCATCATCGTATAGAAATGTAGGCTCGGAACGCCGTGTGCAATCAAGTCTTTGCATTGCTGGATGCACCATTCGACACCGACGGCTTTCGCTTCATCATCCGTTTTGCATTTACGAAGTTCTGTTGCAAACGGTTCGGGAATGTCCGAACGGAATATCTTAGGCAGCACGGTGAGCTGGTTCTTGAATACGATCGGCTTGATACCCGGAATGATGGGGACCGTAATGCCTTCCGCCCGGCATCGGTCTACGAATGCGTAATATTTTTCATTGTCGAAAAACATCTGTGTCACCAAGTAGTCCGCCCCGTTCTTTACTTTCTCTTTCAGATAGAAAATATCCGATTCCATATTGGGGGCTTCTTCATGCTTTTCCGGATAGCAAGCCATTCCGTAAGAGAACGGTGTTTCATTGGCTTCGAAAACAGATCCGTCGATGGCGATCCCTTTGTTGAAGTCGTTCACTTGCTGCTGGAGGTCGGTTGCATGTTCGTGGTATATGTCCGTTTTTTGTCCGGCTTCTAGTGTTTTTACATCTCCACGGAGCAACAACAGGTCATAAACACCTAAAAAGTTCAGGTCGATCAATGCATATTCCGTTTCATCTTTTGTAAATCCCTTGCATATAATATGAGGAACAGCCGTTATGCCATATTTATTCTGGATAGCCGAAGCGATGGCGACCGATCCGGGACGTTTGCGGATGTTGACTTTCTGAAAGCTACCATCTGGCAAAGTCTTGTAGATATATTCGCTGTGATGGGATGTTATATTAATGTATTTAGGATCGAACTCGATCAGTTTGTCTATGACATTATATACTTTCTGTATGCTGTTTCCTTTCAACGGAGGAAGTATTTCAAATGAGAAAGCAGTACTCTTGCTGCTATTGATCAGATCGATTACTTTCATGTTATTTATTTATTTGGGTGGACAAATGTACATAAAAAACAGTTATGTTTGTCTGCCCAATATGTTGATTGTTTATGTTGTTTGAATTTTCCACGTGTCGATATTCCGTGTTTCGTTGCTGAGTTTCCATCATGTCTTTTTGTTGCTTCTTCACAAAGATACGATATAATCTGCAATTTGCATCTATCGTTCTTGTTATTTTTGCCGTTTTTGAAGGGGTAAATGAGTGTTAAAATAGACAATATCTCTCTTTAAAATGCGATTTTGGGTTAAAATCTTGATTGATAGTGAGGTGTAGGAATCTTATATCTGTTAAAAAATATTACCCTTGTGTGTAATTTGAATTAAATGGGATATAAAATCGAATTAGATGCAGCAGTAGTTTCGATTTGGACCAATGAGATTTGAGGCAAGGTGTACAATAAGAGTGTAGCCGAATTTGCCTGTACGCATTGCGACAATTTGCGGGATTATTTTCCTGCGAGGATTAAATGAGTAACGGTTGCCGTTTTTCATTTTTTATTAATACCTTTGCCTGTCAATAATCTAATTACGATAAGATATGGAAAATATTAATTGGTCTGATCTGTCATTCGGTTATATGAAGACAGACTATAATGTACGGTGTTACTATCGGGATGGTAAATGGGGCGAGCTCGAAGTTAGTTCTTCCGAGATCATCAATATTCATATGGCTGCCACATGTTTGCATTATGGACAGGAGTCGTTTGAAGGATTGAAGGCGTTCAAAGGGAGAGACGGCAAGATCCGTGTGTTCCGTATGGATGAGAACGGCAAACGCATGCAATCTTCCAGCCGCGGTATCAAAATGGCCGAGTTGCCCGTTGAGAAGTTCGAGGAAGCTATCCGTAAGGTCGTAAAACTGAACGAACGTTTTGTCCCCCCTTATGAAAGCGGGGCTGCTTTATATATCCGTCCGTTGATGATCGGTTTGGGTGCCC
>OJNQ01003076.1_pt1 | contig 10144 bp, 9 predicted proteins | sample 1597621 | NCBI WGS metagenome assembly OJNQ01 (sample SAMEA2452137, study PRJEB22498) | human gut metagenome | reverse complement strand
TAAAGGATTTCTATGAAAATGAAGAACTGATAGCAATTACAAAAGAACTTGCAGACACTCTCCGAAGAAACAAAACAATTGACTGGCAGAAGAGAGAATCGGCAAGAGCAAAAATGCGTATGCTTATAAAGAAACTGCTGAAAAAACATAAGTATCCGCCTGAAGGTATGGAGGATGCAGTTCAGACTGTTATGACACAGTGTGAACTTTGGACAGATAATAATGATATGGGAGAAGAAAAGGTTGTGGATTTTAGAAAAGCCGGATACACATATATGCAAGAAAAAAATGATGTGTTGATGGTGGCTGAGGAAAGAGAGGTATATGGAAACTAAAATAGTTAAAGATTAGTTTGAGATGAAAAGAAAATGTATGATTTGTGCAAAACTAAAATTAGTTTATAAAATAATAAATGATTTTAAAAACAAAGCAGAAGTGTTTAGGGAAGTTTGTGTCAATTATTTTTTATAAGATAATGAAAAGTATTTTGCACGTGGCATAGAAGATATATGTGACAAAAATGGGGGGAGGGGATTATAGTGATATAAGAGACCAAGTATTCAAAATACTTGGTGGAGTATAAAGAAATCATTAAGTGTGTTATAGTATGAATAAATATATGGAGGTAAAATATGGCATTATCACAGCCGAGAGGAAAACAATTAGAGGTATTAGATTTAAAACCAGAAGGACATAATGTTGTTTTGGGTACAGCTGGTAGTGGAAAAACAACATTAGCTATTTATAGAGCAATTTATCTTGCCACTTTGGATGATAAGGAAAGAGTGTTGTTAGTTACTTTTAATACGACACTTGTAAAATATTTAGAGGCTATAGTTGGCTCAGAAATTCCTAGAAACATTGATGTTAGAAATTATCACAAGTTTGCAAGAGGATATTTAGCACATAGGAACAAGATGCCGAGATGGAATGGTATAGTTTCGGGAATGGAAGATGGCGATAATAAAAAGCAACTGTTTGTAAGAAGAGCATTGGAAAAGGTGAAAGCAGAGAATGGAACTAATAGTACATTAAAAAGATCAGAAGAAGTTTTTCTAGAAGAGATAAATTGGATTGAAAAAATGGGAATAAAAACACTTGATGAATATGAGAAAGTTGAACGTGTTGGACGCTTTGATACGCGGATAATAAGAGAAAATAGGAAATATTTTTTTCAAGTATATAAGGCATATCTTGAGGTAAGAAAAGAGGAAGGGTATTTATATGATTGGGAAGATATAGCACAAACAGTATACGAAGAACTAGATAATGATACGGAAAAGAGAATGTATAAGCATATTATAGTGGATGAAGGACAGGATTTATCACCTATAATGCTTAAGTCACTTGTTAAAGCTATTCCGGAGGATGGAACATTTACTTTTTTTGGTGATGTTGCACAACAAATTTATGGATCACGATTGTCGTGGAGAGAAGCTGGATTAAAAATAGTAAAAAATAAGATATGGTATTTTGATCGTAATTATAGAAATAGTAAAGAAATTGCTAAATTTGCAGTAGCTATTTCAAAATCAAAATATTTTGAAGATAAGCAGGATTTGGTAGAACCAGTATTACCTACAGCATCGTCTCCATTGCCTGCAATTGTAAAATGCAAAGATGAAGAGACGGAGTTAGAGTGGATAGTAGAGACGGCGATAAGAATGTCTGGAAATCAGAGCATTGCAATTTTGGTTAGAAACCGAGAACTAGTTGATTTAGTAGAGGAAAAGTTGAGAACAAAAAAGATTATTCCACAAATTCTGAAAAATCGGATGGGAGTATTGGATTTAAATGCAAAAATTTCAATAGGAACTTTTCATTCAGCTAAGGGATTAGAATTCGATATGGTATTTTTACCTTTTTGTTCTGTGAAATATCTGCCATCAGAAGAAAGAATTTTAGCAAATGAGGGCAGAGACGAAGCATTAAAGGAAGAAGCAAAATTATTATATGTAGCTATAACAAGAGCAAAAAGAGGATTAATATTATCGTATACTGCAGAAAAAACAGAGCTATTGTTAGAAGTAGATGAATCGTTGTATGATGAGAGGGAATTAAAATGATAGATGAAATATATGAGGAAATTAGAAAAAGAAATATAACTAGGCTATGTCATTTTGTTCATACAAATGTACTTTTACATATATTGAACAACAATGAAGGTGTTAAAGCTGTTGATTTTATAAATCAAGATGTTTTGATTCAAAATGATAAATTGCGATTAGATGGCAAAACGGAATATATTAATTGTTCTGTCCAATATCCCAATTGGTGGTACTTACGTAGAGTAAAAGATAATAACCCTATATTTTCAGATTGGGCAATCCTATTTATTGATCCTATAGTTGCTACTATTGAAACGACACAATTTTGTAAGGTTAATGCAGCTACTCGCTATGGTGCATATATTTATAAAGGAGTAGAAGCATTTCGAGAAATGTTTTCAGCAAATGTAGGAAGGCAAAATAGGACAATTGATATGTTACAGAATGCACCTACAGATGATCAAGCAGAAGTGTTAGTTTATGAGAGTATTCCAGTATCAATGATTAAAGGAATAGTATTTGAAAATGAGAAAATTGCAAGACAAAAAATAGTTGAATGGAAGGTAATGGGATTTCCTAAAATCGATGTGTTTATTTCACCAGAATTATTTGATGTATCAACAAGTGGAAAAATAAGAAGTGGAGTAGAACCAGTAGTAAGACCATATAGGGAGGAAAAAAATGAGTTGTTCTAAAAAGGAAAAATATACAGGGGCGTTAATTGGAGCAGCAATAGGTGACGCATTGGGGTGGCCAAATGAACAAAATAGTAAAAACATTAGAAAGAATAGAAATAGCATAAGAACATATGTGGAGTGGAATCGTCGTGCAGGCGGAAAATACTGGCCACATGAAGAAAAAATTTGTGCGGGTGAATATAGTGATGATACACAACTAATTATTGCCACTGCTAGAAGTTTATTAAGAGGTCGCCAATGGAGTAATTTTTTTCGCCAAGCAGAATTACCAGCGTGGTTGAAGTATGAAAGAGGAGGCGGAGGAGCAACCAAGAGGGCGGCACAAAAGTGGGCTAACAATATATCTCCGTGGGATGAGAAAAGCAATTCACCTTTAGAAATAAAGGATTACTTTATGGCTGGTGGAAATGGAGTTGCAATGAGAATCCTTCCACATATATTTAGAAATGAAGAAAATGCCGAAAAAATCATGGAACAAGTTGTTTTAAATGGAATGTATACTCATGGACATCCACGAGCATTGATAGGGGCTATGTTATATGCGATGGCAGTGAGAACATTGATACAACAGGATGTTGTGTTAAGTTATGGAGAATTGATAGATGTATTAATAGAAGAGAAACAATGGAGTAAACTTCCAGAGGTGAACAATATTGCTATATGGAAAAGTGAAGCTGAAAGATATGCACAATATGATTATGACCGAATGTGGAATGAATGTGTAATAGAAACAATAAATTATTTAAAAATTGCAAAAGAAGCATTAAATCAAGGCATTTTGGATTTAAGAGATGATACTCTTCAAAAATTGGGATGTTATAATTCGAAAATAAATGGTGCGGGGAATGTCTCAGCGGTAGTTTCAATCTATTTATTTTCTAAGTATGCGGATGATCCTACAATGGCAATATATGAGACTGCGAACTTAAGTAATGCAGATACAGATACATTGGCATCCATGGTTGGTGGATTGGCTGGTGCTCTAAACGGCAAAGATTGGATTCCAATAGAGTTAAGGGGAGTACAAGACTATTCATTATTTGAATACCTTGTAGAGCAAATGATGGATGAAAAGTGTGATTTCCTCAATAGCGATAAAAAATATAAGCTATTTAATAATGAGAAAATGGCAACATTGAAAATAGGAGAAAGTATAGAGTGTCTTCCTTTTGGAGAGATAACACTAAAGGAGATAAGAGAAGATAAACCGAAACGAGCAGACATGTATGTAAAGGTATATATATGGAAAACAGCATATGGACAAACAATTTTCTCGAGGAAAATAGGGAAAAAAGCATTAAATTTAGAACAGAGCGTACAGTATGAAGTAAACGAAAAACATAGTTCAGAAATTTTGTTTACGGTACAAAATTTACGTGACATTAAACAGATTTTAATTAAAGTATCTGATGCCAATGATTTTGTTGAAATTTTATGTGAGATTATGAAAATGAAGGAAGAAAATAGAATTTCAAAAGAACAAATTGATGGGATGAAATCAAAGTGGAGGCAGTATAAGATGACAAAGAAGCAGATCGTAAATATATATGAGCTGTTGTAATTGTCAATAATGAATTATGTATAATAGTTGTGAAATAAAAACAAAGTTACTAAATACAGTGGTATAAGTCTGTGATTTAGGGGAAGTGATTACTATAATAGTTAAATAATTCTAGGGAAAATTATAGGAAGGTAAATGCAATGACGATTGAAGAAATTTTATCAATGGAAGAAAATCAGACATTTGATCGGAAAAGTATAAATATTTCTCCAAAGGATTTGGCAATACCGATTGTTGCATTTGCTAATGCGGATGGTGGAGATATTGCAATAGGTATAACCGATAAGACAAAAAGAATTGAAGGCATTGATTTTGAAACCAAGAAGTTAAATGAACTTCTAAGAGTGCCATTTGATTTCTGCAATCCGACTATTAAAGTCGGAATAGAAAAAGTTCCATGTGTTGATGAAAAGGGAAGAGAGAATCATGTACTTGTAATGCATATTGATGCAAGTCCACAAGTGCATGCAAATCAGGCAGATGATGTATTCTTAAGAGTTGGTGATAAATCTAAATTACAGACTTTTGAAGAACGCCTTCAGCTTAATTATGACAAGGGAGAACGATACTTTGAAGATAAGGCTGTGCCTGATGCTACGATTGATGATATAGATATGGACTTTGTAAAAGAATATATAGATGAGATTGATTATGGGAAAAGTCCATTGGAATATCTCAAAGAAAACAGAGGCTTCATAAAAGAAAAAGATGGCGAGATTCAAATCAGTACCGCTGCAATTTTGCTATTTGGAAAGAATCCTCAAAATTTCTTTCCCCGTGCTAGGATCCGTTTTATACGTTATGAGGGAACAGAAGAAAAATTTGGAACAGAAATGAATGTTATAAAGGATGTTATCTTTGAAGGAACACTACTTAATATGATAAATGAGGCAATTGCATATTTGGATACGCAGGTAAAAGAAAAAACATATCTTGGACCAGATGGAACATTTGTTACAGATGAGGAATATCCTAAGTTTGTCAGACAGGAATTGATCGTAAATGCAGTTACTCATCGTGCTTACAGTATTACCGGTACGGATATTCAGATAAAAATGTTTGATGACCATATAGTAGTTGAAAGCCCGGGAAAACTTCCAGGGCTTGTAAGAGCGGACAATATACGTTTCACACATTTTTCCAGAAACCCTAAGATTGCAGAGTTTTTAAAGAATTATAAATTTGTAAAAGAATTTGGAGAAGGTGTCAATCGTATGTGTAATGAGTTGGAGCAGGTGGGATTAAAAGATCCTGTTTATCATACAAATGCTTTTATGTTGCAGGCGGTTATTTATAATTCAAAAGTTGGAAAAAATATTGTTGAAAAAACCGCTGATTCATTAAAAAAATTAGCTGTTGCAGTCAATAAGTCGTTGATTGATTACCAAAAGCCGGCGATTGGAGAAGAAAAGTCGGCGATTGACGATAAAAAATCGGCGGTTGATAGGATAAAGTCGGCGATTGAGCAACAAAAATATAATGAACCTTCGAAGGCAAATATTCTTAAGGTGTATGATGAAATAGAGAAAAATCAGATTTTTGGAACAAAAGAAATAAAAGAAATTCTTGATTGCTCACCATCCACAGCAAGAGCAGTCATGACAAAACTTAGAGACATGAAAGTTGTTAAAGTGGTAAATGGTAAAGGAAAGGGAAAGTATGTATTCATAGAATAAACATCAGATATAGACTATTGATGAAAGTAAAAGCTCTATGTATGGAAGTAGGGAGAAGGTAAAAATTGAATTGATTAAAGGTACAAATTTGTTTTAGGTAACGCTTATAATGAAGATGGGAAATGTCACAGAAAATGTCATAGAAATTTTGAGAAAAATCAAGTGGTTAAAATCAGAATATTCTAAGAAAAAGCTTTCTAAAGAGAGACGATTAAAGAGCTTTCTGAAAAACTAATATTTCAAAGTTAGTCTCAACGAAGTCTCACGAGATTTGAGACTGAGTGAGACTCTATGATATAGCAAAACGCGATAAAACCGGGATTTGCAGGTGAATTATAAAGTTGTAGTCTCAAGTCAGTCTCATTTTTGAAATCGTTTGTTGAGACTAACATGAGACTGAGGAGGTTCAAAATCATGGACATAAGCAAAAAGGATTGGAAATTATTTCGAGAAAGATTATCAGGCAGGAAAATTATATGGAAGGTCTTGTTAAAGAGTATGCAAATTTTCTGAATGATGATAAAAAGCCTGCATCAGAGAAATTCTGGGAACTTGAAAAACGGATAAAAGAAGATAAGCGTCATCCGGGTGTTATCATGTATATGAGTAAATCAGAGGTAATATGGGATATTGTTCGTCTCATTAGACTGAAAGTAATTACATATAATGATTTATCAGACTTTAGTGATGAATTACAGAATGAAGTAAAAAGAATACTTGAGATGAGCAGGTGATACATATGGAGATTGGTGCAACAAAAGCAGTTCAAGATCGACTAAAAACAACAAAGATTGAAGAAAGCAAAGGCGACTCACTTGTGTTCTGCTGGGACACACATTTGACGAAAATAAAAGGAAGAAATGTCTTGTTTATTGTGAATGCCAGTAATCGTTATACAATAGCAATGACAGATATTGAACCAAGAAACTGGAATTACTATACAATGTATATTCGCAGTGTGATTCATGGCGTGATGCAGGAAATGGGATATTCCGAGGAACAGATAGGGCAGTATTTTAAAATGTCAGGCGATACAACTATAACCAAAACTCATGGTAGGAAATCGGTTGGTGGCATTAACAGAATGGTAATGGATGCACAGTATTTTGGTAAAAAGCTGGAGAAAGAAGCAAAGTATCAATGGGAGCTTAGTGAGTATCTGAACAGAGATATTTGCCAGCCAGAGGGATTTGATGCGTATGGATATCCGAACGAACTTTTTAAATTAGACATGGAACGACTAGGGATTGCTACTAAGAGAAAGCCTGCAAAGGTAATTGATTTTACCAGGTACATAGATACTAATCGCAGTTCTAACCATTAGCGCAAAAGAATTGTTAAAACAATTGTTTGGGCATAAGAAGTTAGTTTGCAATGACGAAAAGCAAGATGTATAAAATAATTCGTCGCTAAAAAAGTGACGGAAAAGGAGAACATTTATGAGCATAACATTTGAAATAGTCAAATTTAAAAAGCCAACAAAAGATGATTTGTCTAAGATACATATGTTTAATCCTTATGGTTATATTCCAATATTAGATGATGATGGCGATAGCACGGGATGGAATATTTATATGTTCAGGGCTGATGATAAGGATATACAGAATATTATAAATAGCAGTTATGCAGTCAAAATGGAACTCCCAGAATGCATTACAGATTATGATAGTTTTTTTGAAGATTTGGGATTCCCTAAAGAGGCAGTAAGAAATGGAGATGTTCGCATTATAAAATCCAATTCCAGATATATTACTATTTCTTATGGTGACAAATCAAAGGAGATAGAAAAAGGCAGACTTGAAAAATATAAGGTGATGGTTCAAACAAAATGTGTTGTTTTGAAGATTAAGGCTTTATGGAACAGCAGTGAAAATAATTTATATGGTATAGATAAAAAGAGAGCCATAAAGTGTATGCCAGATATTGAAAATTATGAATATGTTCCAGTTAATAATAGTATGCTGGCAAAAGCAGAAATTCCCTTCTTGATATTTGAAAGAAATAGGGGAAAATGTTTTATAGAGATGTATTGATAGAATCTAGAGAAAGGAACACTTTTATGAGCAAAGAATTACAGATAAGAAATAGCACTGTTGATTTCTTGGTTTTCACACGAGATGCAGGAGAAGACGGAATAGAAGTCAGGGTTCAGAATGGCGATGTATGGCTTACGCAGAAAGCAATTTCGCAGCTTTTTGATGTAGATAGAAGTGTGGTTACAAAGCATCTGAGCAATATTTTTAAAGAGGGAGAATTAGATGAAAATTCAACTTGTGCAAATTTTGCACAAGTTGCCGATAATGGAAAAACATACAAATATAAATTTTATTCGTTAGCAGCTATTATTGCTGTGGGATATCGCATTAATTCAGAACGGGCAACACAGTTCAGGACATGGGCAACCAAAGTGTTGGATACATTTACAAAGCAGGGTTATGTTCTTGATAAAAGCAGATTGATTAATGGACAGATTTTCGACGAAGATTATTTTGAGCATCTTATTGCTGAGATTCAGGAAATCAGAGCAAGTGAGAGAAGATTTTACCAGAAAATCACAGATATATATGCAACAGCAGTTGATTATGATAAGAATTCACAGGTGACAAGAGAGTTTTATGCAACAGTTCAGAATAAGATGCATTATGCAGTTCATGGTAATACAGCGGCAGAAGTGATAGTGGCAAGAGCTGATCATAATAAGGAACATATGGGACTTAAATCATGGAAAAATGCGCCTGATGGTAAAATAGTAAAAACAGATGTGTCAATTGCAAAAAACTACTTGGAAAAAGAAGAACTTGCAGAATTAAATGAGATTGTGACAATGTATCTTGATTATGCAACAAGACAGGCACGAAGACATATTCCTATGACTATGGAAGATTGGAAAACAAAGCTTGACGCATTTCTTAGATTTAATGATGCGGATGTACTTCAGGATAAAGGAAAAGTAACAGCAGCTATTGCAAAGGAATTTGCAGAAAGTGAGTTTGAGAAATACAGAGTTATACAGGATTCACTATATGAAAGTGACTTTGATAAATTGATGAATGATATGGAAAAGAATGATGCTATCCATTAGTACCTCAAAATTTCTAGTTGCAGAAACATCGTCCGGAGATTATAATTTCCATAGGTGGACAAGCAAACCGACAGAATATTATTTTGTGAATAGTAAACAAACCTGCAAGCCACCAGAACTATACACAATAATGACAATATAGCAATGGTACTGGATTGGTACTAAAAATGTGTGAAACGAAAAATAATGTGTGGAAAAGGCTTGAGTTATCAATACTAAATGGTATAGATAACTACATTAAAATAACCAAAATCAAACCAGACTCTGCGAGTTTAAATATCGGACAGAAATGCCGAAAGCCTGTATTATGCGGACTTCCGGCATTTACTTTTCTTGATGAGTTTATGGTAGGATAGGAGGATGAAAATGATAACAGATGCATTTGACAATTCAGAGGTTTTATTTGGAACAAAAGATTTTTATGGCGAACAAAAACATTTATGCGATAAGTGTATGGTCGTATTTTCAGAACAGATATTTGAATACATGCTTGATACATATGAACATCAGGAAGTTGGTGTGATAAGATGTTGCAATGGGATTACACCAGTGTATGTTTTTGACATAGAGGGAATGAAAATTGCCGGATATTTAAGTCATATCGGTTCTGCGCTGGCAGGGGGAGATGTAATAGATGTAAACTGGCTTACTGGTGCTGTGAAGTTTATTATGTTTGGTTCGGCAGGATCATTAGACAGTGGGCTGACAACAGGTAAATTTGTGATACCGACACACAGTTATCGGGAAGAGGGACTAAGTTATCATTATGCGCCTCCGGCAGATTACATAGAGGTGAAAAATGCAAAAACAGTCAAAGCGATATTTGATGAATTAAAACTTCCGAATGTTTTGGGAAAAGTCTGGACAACGGATGCAATATATCGGGAAACAAAAGCCAAGCTTGATGCGAGAAAAAAAGAAGGCTGCATTGCAGTGGAGATGGAACTTGCCGGAGTTCAGGCAGTCTGTGACTTTTATGAATGGGAGTTATATAATTTTCTGGTCACCGGGGATGTATTAGATCAGGCGGTTTATGATGTTTCCGGGCTTGCGGATGCCAACCATAACATGGATAAATT
>OJNQ01003060.1_pt1 | contig 10178 bp, 8 predicted proteins | sample 1597621 | NCBI WGS metagenome assembly OJNQ01 (sample SAMEA2452137, study PRJEB22498) | human gut metagenome | reverse complement strand
TTATATAATTTCTTGCAAAACCGTAACGGCTTGGCACACTTCCCTTCAATGACACTGACTAACGGATGAGAGGTTTCTATCCCGAAATAGTCATTATATTGCTGGACTGTATCTATTTTCATTATTTCATTCATGGCTTCTTTCTGTTGACATTACAAATGTACTCATTTATCGGCAAAAGTAGCGTATAAATGCAAGACAGAATGTATCAGAATCATAGACGATATTACCATTTTCACAGATGTTGTATGTCGAACGATAAAATTGGTCTTTTATTCCGTGGTATTGATACCGGGCAGATAAATTCAACACCGTATTTTTGCATACATAAAGTTGACAATTAAACAGATAGGAAATGAAAAAGAAGCAAGACAGTGTAAACAACACAGAGATGGGCCGTCGCGGTTTCTTGAAACGGACGGTATTGGCAAGTGCGGCAATCTGTATCGCACCAATATTGGAAAAAGTAACGGCAGCGGAAAAATCCATTACGGGCAAATCGCCTGTGTCGGCAACGGTCTTTCCGGTAAGTCCGAACAACAACAGCAGCAGTCTTCCTTTCCTCGCCAATATTGCTGCTGTTGTTTACAACAGTAGTAATATTTCTCTTCTACTCTACTCTCTTGGGTTTCATTCGGTTTTTGCCCTTTATCCATCGGCGTTTCAGAGTTTTTTTCCACTGCACTTTTTTCCACTGGTTTTTGCATACTATTAACCACTGATTTGCTGTAGTCATTCTTTGCACACAGATACAGCAACAACACATAAATCCCTACAAGTTGCACTCCCCCTATCTGATACATCATGACGCTCAAATTGTCGCCTGCCCAAAAACAGATTTCTAACGGAAAATACCGGTCATTTTTCATTTTCTCTTTCGTTTTTTATTTAAAGCCGGACACTTCGTCCAACCTGCCCCAAAGATGGGGACATTTTTTCATACTACATATCGCAAAAATGCAACATAGATATTTTTTATAGTCTTGTCCTTCCAACTTTATATAATTCGTCGTTTAGCACTCATTATTCGCATTTAATCCGTATCTTTGCCAATGTTTTAACAGTAATTCAACAATTATGAGAGCAGAAACTCCTTCCGTTTTGTTAATTTACACGGGTGGGACTATCGGAATGATAGAGAATCCGGAAACAGGTGCCTTAGAAAATTTCAACTTCGATCATTTGCTTAAGCACGTCCCCGAACTGAAAAGATTCAACTACCGCATTTCCTCCTACCAATTCGATCCCCCTCTCGACTCTTCGGACATGGAACCTGCTTACTGGGCAAAACTGGTAAAGATCATCAATTACAATTATGATTATTTCGATGGTTTCGTCATCCTTCACGGAACAGACACAATGGCTTACACTGCCTCTGCACTAAGTTTCATGCTCGAAAATCTAAGCAAACCTGTCATCCTCACAGGTTCCCAGCTCCCGATCGGGACTTTGCGCACAGACGGAAAGGAAAACCTCATCACAGCCATCGAAATTGCAGCAGCTAAAAATCCGGATGGTACAGCCATTGTTCCGGAGGTTTGTATTTTCTTTGAGAATCATTTGATGCGTGGCAACCGTACCACCAAAATCAATGCGGAGAATTTCAATGCTTTCCGCTCTTTCAATTATCCGCCATTGGCACGGGTAGGTATCCACATTAAATATGAGCCTAATCTCATTCGAAAACCAGACCCGACAAAACCGTTAAAGCCGCATTACCTGTTTGACACCAATGTAGTTATTCTAACGCTTTTTCCGGGCATTCAAGAGAGTATCGTGACTTCTCTGCTTCATGTTCCGGGATTGAAAGCGGTTGTCATGAAAACCTTCGGTTCGGGAAATGCTCCGCAAAAAGAATGGTTCATCCGCCAACTAAAGGAAGCTACCGATCGTGGAATTATCATTGTCAACATTACACAATGTGCCTCCGGAGCAGTAGAAATGGGACGTTACGAAACAGGAATGCATCTTCTGGAAGCAGGTGTAATCAGTGGATATGACAGTACCCCCGAATGTGCCATAACAAAGCTCATGTTTTTATTGGGACATGGATTACCCAACAAGGATATCCGATATAAAATGAACTCCTGCTTAATAGGAGAAATCACCAAGTCTTAAGTTAAATCCATCTATTGTAACCCCCTGATTTTCATTTTAAACAGTTGTATAAAAGTGAAAATCAGGGGATTTCTCTTCATCATCATCAAGACCGAATCAAACCTAAAAGAGCCAAAGAAGAACCAAAACGGAAGTATAGTTGTTTTCACTCCATAAAATAACAGAAAAAACATTTCCAATAAAAGATATGCAGTTATTTTTGTGATGGATTTGGTTACAAACAATCAAGCAATAATACATTATGATGAAGAAAACAATTCAATTTGTACCCATCATTGCAATAGCGATGGCAGGTACTATGTCTAGTTGTGTTGACTCTGGAAAGGATCTCTATGATCCGTCTTACGAAACACCTAACCCGATGGGAGATGGCTTTGCTGCTCCCGATGATATCGATTGGAACATGATAACCACTAAAAATGTCTCGGTCGAAGTGAAAGATGAAGAAGGAGGACTATTTGCTTATTTAGTTGAAATATATGCAGAAGATCCTTTGACTAATGAAAGCGCTTCCGTGCTCGCTGCAAGGACAGCTAATAAAGAAAACAACTTTAAATTTACAACCGCTGTCAGTCTGCTGCCAACTCAAAAGGGTATTTATGTGAAGCAAACCGACCCTAGAGGACGTGAACAGGTATATCAGTTCGATGTGCCGGAAAACAGTGATAATATTACCTGTAAACTCTATTATGCAGGATCTACTGCACAAAATAGAGCGTTGATGAGTCGCGCCGCTGCTACAAGAGGCCTTTCATTTGAAAAGCCGGATTACTATTCCATACCTGCTAATGCAAAAGAAGTGACTGAAATGTCAGGAACCACTTTGCTGCGTGATGCTTCTTACAAAATCACCTCTGACTATGCCGGCACATTCAAGTTTGACGGTTATGACGGTGAAATTGCAACCAAAGTTTATGTAGATGCTAAATGGACGATTCCCGCAACATTCCAATTCCAAAACGGTATTGAAATCATTGTGATGAATAATGCTAAAATTGAAGCATCAGGAACCATGACGTTCATTAGAAACTCCATGTTGACCATTATGGAAAAGGGAGAAGTGAATGCAGAGGATATATCATTCACCAATGGAGCGCCTGCTGCATTAAGAAACTGGGGTGCACTGACTGTAGCGAACACAATGACACTACATTCCGGTGCAACACTCTACAACAAAGGAACCATAACCAGCAAGAATATCTCAATCAATTCCAATACGAAAATTGTAAATGACAATAAAATCAGTTTGGAAGGAGAATTAAATCTGCCGTCTAATTTCTCTTTGGAAAATAACGGAGAGATTTATGGAGAGAAATTAATTGCAAATTCCGACGCTGTTGCTACCAACAACAACATCATGAAGTTTACAACCATCAGTCTCACCAATACGACTGTCAACAACGCTTGTAGCATGGAAGCAACGACTTCTTTCTATGCCAACGGAGCGACGTTTAACTTTACTCAAGGATATTTGAAAGCTCCTAAAATGGAGTTTGTTAATGGAACAGTAAATTTAAGTGATGGTTCTATGCTGGATGCTACGACAAGTATCAGCATACCTCCCGGTTATGCCAAGTTTTATGGAAAAGGCGAAAATACTTCTATGATAAAATCACCGGTTATCACCGGACAAGGTTTCACATATGATGGAAATTTGGTTATTGAATGTGACAGCCACGTTGAAAAGAACCAATGGTGGGAAAACTTCCATGTACTGAATGGCGCATACTTCACCAAAATGGGAGACTCTAAAGTCATCATCGATGTTTGTACAGGAATTAAAAATGGTGGAAATGAAGGAGGAGATCCTGAAGATCCTAAGTTCCCGATCATCATGGATGATAATCGCAATTATGCTTATCTGTTTGAAGACCAATGGCCTTTATATGGGGATTACGATATGAACGACCTTGTTCTGATTATCAAGGAAAGAAAGATCTCCATCAATAAGAGCAATAAGGCAGAAGAGTTCACGTTAAGTCTTGATTTATCGGCTGCCGGAGCTACCAAGAGTATTGGAGCTGCTATCATGCTGGACGGTGTTCCTGCCAGTGCCATTACGCAGCCGGTGGAATTCAGTGACAACTCTCTTTTTAAAGGTTTCAATGTGAATAGTAATCTGATTGAGAACGGACAGGACTATGCGGTTATTCCATTATTTGACGATGCTCACAAAGCATTGGGAAGAGACCGTTACGAACAGATCAATACGATTGCAGGTCACTCTGCCAATACGAGTCCTAAAAATATCAGTTTCACTATAAAGTTCAGCAATCCTATCTCTGTGGATGAGCTTAATATCAATAAACTGAATGTTTTCATTTTCGTAGAAGGAAACAGAAACCAGCGTAAGGAGATTCATATTGTCGGTTATCAACCAACTAAGTTGGCAAATACCGACTTGTTCGGAGGCAACAACGACGATAGTTCTACTTCCCGCAAGAGATATTACATCAGCAAAGATAACCTGGCATGGGGAATCATGGTTCCGACAGACTTCAAATGGCCTTTGGAATATGTGAATATCAAATCAGCTTACTCGTTATTCGAAAGTTGGGTGACCAGTGGCGGTACTAAGAATGAAGAATGGTGGAAAACTTTTGATTCATCAAGAGTATATAAATAAGCCTAACAATTAATCTTTAACACGGATTCCAGTTTTTATGGAATCCGTGTTTTTTCATTAAGATGCTGTAAGTTGCAATTAATAGAAAAAAAAGATATATCACGAATTTTACTCTCCTGATTGGGGATTATTCTAAAATAATATCTATATTTGCAGTGTATCACAAATATTATGTGACAACAATCTTAATCTATAAATCAAATAACAAAGCAAGCGATAGAAAGGTCTATTCGTATGAAGAAAAAAATATTACTAGTCGACGATAAATCGACAATCGGAAAAGTGGCCGGTGTGTATCTAGGAAAAGAGTATGATTTTACCTATTTGGAAGATCCCATCAAAGCAATAGAATGGCTTAATGAAGGCAATGTACCTGACCTCATTATTTCAGACATTCGTATGCCTCTCATGATGGGGGATGAATTCTTAAGATACATGAAGAACAATGAATTATTCAAGTCAATTCCTATCGTTATGTTATCCAGTGAGGAAAGTACAACGGAAAGAATCAGACTATTGGAAGAGGGAGCAGAAGACTATATCCTGAAACCATTCAACCCTTTGGAACTCAAAATCCGAATCAAAAAGATTATTGACTAATACCGGGTCTTCTACACATGCAATATTTTGTTTATATAGGCAGAGATAGCAAAACAATAGAACTACTCTCCCGACTAAGTATTGGGGTATTCTATGCTGCACCCAATTGTAGCAAAGCTGTCAAAGTATTGGAGAAAATACGCGAAAAATATGACGCAGCTCTATTTTTCGAACAAGTGAACATATCCAAAGATATTGCAGATATCCAATACATGCGTAAAAAGTATCCGGGGCTTTATATGGTACTCGTTATCGACTCCTTATCTAAGGAAGAAGCATCCGAATATCTTAAAGCCGGTATCAACAATACGATAAAATATGAAACAAGCCAGGAGGCTTTAAAAGATTTATCAACTTTCCTTAAACGAAGAAAAGATCAGAAAATAAAGGCACTTCAACTTAAAGCACAAAATATAAATGCTTTCCGCCTGCCTTTATGGAAAAGAACTTTTGATATTTTCTTTTCAGGAATGGCGATATTATGTCTTTCTCCTCTCTTAATATTTACTGCACTAGCTATCCGGATAGAAAGTAAGGGTCCTATTATCTACAAATCCAAGCGCGTAGGGAGTAATTATCAGATATTCGACTTCCTCAAATTCCGTTCGATGTATACTGATGCCGACAAGCATTTAAAGGATTTCAATGCCCTTAACCAATATCAGCAGGAAGATGAGGATATTTGGGGAGAAGAACCGGAAGCGGAAGTGAATGAAGAAATCGATGAAGAAGAAATCCTCTTGATATCTGACGATTTTGTAATCTCCGAAGAAGACTACATTAACAAGAAGTCCAAGGAAAAAAGCAATGCTTTCGTTAAGCTGGAAAATGACCCTCGAATAACTAAGATTGGACGTATTATACGTAAATATAGTATTGACGAGTTACCCCAGCTTATTAATATTTTAAAAGGGGATATGTCAATAGTAGGCAACCGCCCTCTCCCACTCTATGAAGCCGAGTTGCTGACAAGCGATGAACACATCGACCGTTTCATGGGTCCGGCCGGATTGACCGGTTTATGGCAGGTAGAGAAAAGATGCGAAGCCGGTAAACTTTCTGCTGAAGAACGCAAGCAATTGGATATCACCTATGCAAAGACATTCTCTTTCTGGTTGGATATAAAGATTATTCTGAAAACAGTTACTGCATTCATTCAAAAAGAGAACGTATAATCTCCTTCCAGATGATAGACTCTTATATCTACATAATAGATGATCTGGTATTCTTCTGTACAGGGCTTTTGCTCCTATACCTCTTTGTGATGGCCATAGCCTCACATTTCAAACATATCACCTACCCGAAGGCTCAAAAGGAATATGGTTGCGCCATTCTCGTTCCGGAGGGAAGTATTCTTCCGGATATGTATAAAGAAGAAGCGTACGAGTTTATCACATACAGCGATCTACATCAGACAATCAACAGTTTAGACCAGGAACGATACGACCTGGTTCTCTTCCTGTCCAATACAGCATGCGCTTTATCTCCGCAATTCCTGAATAAGATATATAATGCCTATGATGCCGGTGTACAAGCCATCCAACTACATACGATAGTAGAAAACCGCAAAGGCATCTGTAATCGCTTCCGGGCTATACGTGAGGAAATAAAAAACAGCCTCTGTAGAGCCGGCAATACACAATTCGGACTGTCATCCAATTTATTGGGGACTAATATGGCAATCGACCTAAAATGGCTACAAAAGAACATGAAAAGTTCTAAGACTAATATCGAACGAAAATTATTCCGACAGAATATATACATTGACTACTTGCCGGATGTGATTGTTTATTGCCAGTCCGCACCCGCCTGTCCTTACCGGAAACGTATCCGGAAAACAACTTCCTACTTACTCCCTTCCATATTTGAAGGAAACTGGAGTTTCTGCAACCGGATCGTACAACAATTAACGCCTTCTCCACTTAAATTATGTATCTTCGTAAGTATTTGGACTTCGTTGATTACCGTATATAATTGGACCTTATCATTCGGATGGTGGATTGCACTTTTCGGTCTATTAATCACTTATAGCCTGGCAATTCCTGATTATCTGGTAGAGGACAAAAAGAAGAAAAAACATTCAATATGGAGAAGAAAACACTTAAACAGCGAATTAAAGAAAACCCCGGCTTAAAACAGGCTGTACATCGTTTTATCATGCATCCCGTTAAAACTCGCCCTAATTGGTGGATACGGCTCTTCGATTTCATATACCTGAAACGCGGAAAGGGTTCTGTCATCTATCGGAGTGTACGCAAAGACCTCCCTCCTTTCAACCGATTCTCTTTGGGTAAATATTCTGTTGTCGAAGACTTCTCCTGTCTGAATAATGCAGTTGGCGACTTGACAATCGGAGATTATACACGCATCGGATTGAGAAACACAATCATAGGTCCGGTTAATATTGGCAATCATGTCAACCTGGCACAGAATGTAACGGTCACAGGACTCAACCATAATTATCAGGATGCAGAAAAGATGATTGACGAACAAGGTGTCAGCACACTGCCTGTTGTCATCGAAGATGATGTATGGGTAGGTGCCAATTCGGTCATTCTACCGGGAGTAACTTTAGGGAAACATTGCGTAGTGGCTGCCGGAAGTGTAGTCAGTCATTCCGTCCCACCCTATTCAATATGTGCCGGATGCCCTGCTAGAATCATAAAAACATACGATTTCGAGACTAAAGAGTGGAAAAAAGTAGAGAAAACACCTGCTACTAACCATAAATAGTGAGAATAGCTACAGAATATACCTCATAAAGGTGATTGTGACACATTCTGAAACGCATTATCTTTGCAGTATCAGAATTGAATTAATTAGTCATAATTTTATTACGTAGCCACATTTAAGTAAAAAATGAAATAGAGTCCCGCCGAAGCGATTTCGTCGGGATTTTGTTTTTTATTACCTTAATCCAATCCACAGACTTAAATCCCATATAAATAAAAAACGAGCTAATTCTTTTTATAGAACCACTCGCCACTGCATCAGAAAAGCCTAAAGGCTTTTCCATAGTACCTCAAATTTCCTGAAAACTAATCTTCTTTTTACCTAAAAACGTCTTACCTATTGTTATCCTTTTACCTTCTACTAAAAACTTATCCTATTGAACTAAACTAAAAAACTTTTAATACCTTAAACTGTCTAATCTAATACCTTATTTAATATTTTCTTTTACCTTATAAACTAACAGCAATTTCTCAACTGCTTTGCAAAGGTACGAATATTTTTCGTGTGCGCAAACGGTTTTATATTTTATAACACTTCCGCAGGCTATAAATCTTTCACATCGCTCAATGCAACCAGCTTATTTACAATAGCATAGATAGTCAAACCGGCAGCACTATGTATTTGCAATTTTTTGCTAATATTTCTTCGGTGTGTAATCACCGTATGAATCGACAAAAAAAGCTTTTCCGCTATTTCCTTATTTGTCATTCCCTTCACCACACAGATGACGATTTCTTTTTCCCGCTGGCTAAGCGTATCCTGATTATCCATCTCTTCTTCTTCGGAAACCACATTCAATAAACCTGCAATTTTCTTAGAAAGAGTTTCCAAATCATCGAATATCGAAATAGACTCATCATACTTACCCAATAATGAAGCATCTACGAAAGAAGTAACCAACGCTATTAAACGTATTCTTTTACCGGATATTTCTTCTCGAAACTTAGCTACATCAAAGTAATCACCAAAAGTAGGATTGACAATTAACATTTCGGGACATTGCGTTCGGACGCAATCGTGCAAAGCTTCAACAGACAGTAATTCTATTGGTTGTACTTTTACGTTAGAAAGACGCTTCAATGCAGCAGTCAACCCACCACGAATAATTACAGAGGTCTCTGCAATAGCTATTCGAACTACTTCGTTATTTTTCATTTTCCCTAATCCTCCTTTCCAAATTCAGAATAGCAGGAACAAAAATATAGTCCTCAACCTTGCAATGAGATTCCAGTCCGGCTTCGCAAGCATATATGTCGAAAAGAGCCGCGTTCAGAAGATTTTCATTTGCTTTGGCAGGGCAATATTTAATAATGATATTTTTCAGTTCTGTCAATTTCTCCCCTACCTGATCGTGATGCTTGGAAAATGTACTGATCTGATAGTTTTTGGGAGCAACTCCTTTAATCAATGAATCGACATACTTAAATACGGTTTTCTCTTCATAATCCATGTGCTTACGCACCTCTCGTGTATATTCATCGAAAAACTTAAGGATGAGAAAAGCAACATCGTCTTGCGAACAGTCGATTGCCTCGATCAATTTACGACGAATAGCGGGAAGAGAAAAATCCAGAAAATAAATATGTGCCTGCCGCAGATAATCAATCAATGCAGGTATGGAAATATCATCTTTATCTCCATCGAGCCGGGAAAAGCCTTCAGCCATAAAGTTGACTACAATCAGAAAGGTCCGGCAGTCTACTCCATTCAGTTCACACACCTCCTTGACTGTCTTGTCACCGAACCCCAACGAAAGCCCAAAACGACTCATCACTTGCAACAAAGAATAATTATCGCTGATGAGATCGATCATCTTATCAGTTGGCTTATATTTTTGTAAATTATCCATCATACCTATTTATATTAGAGACTGCAAAGGAACGGAATATTTTGCTGAAATGCAATCATCATTTATAGGTATTTTAATTCGCCGGAAATAGCCAAATACTAATTATATGCTACTATTTTGTAGCGTAACTTTAGGCAAGCTAGTCTTTTTTTAGTAATTTTGTCGCTATCAATTTGTAATTAGTAACTCGTAATTTGTAATTAATAAAATGGCAAACGAACTCGAACTGAAATACGGCTGCAACCCTAATCA
>OJNQ01003059.1_pt1 | contig 10180 bp, 10 predicted proteins | sample 1597621 | NCBI WGS metagenome assembly OJNQ01 (sample SAMEA2452137, study PRJEB22498) | human gut metagenome | reverse complement strand
ACGTGGTAGCCAACTTCATGAAGCTGACGGCCTACTCTCTGCATGAATGCAACAACGCCGCCGTCCTGCTGGAGGAGCTAAAGGAGGTGCGCACCCACTTTCAACACAGCCGCCTGCCCGCCACCCGGGAGGAATTCGAAACCCGCGCCGTCCTCGTGGAAATCGTCCACCAGATCCAGCATTTGTTAGAGGAAAAGAAAATTTTCGCCGAAAGCTTGACTTCTTCTCAGATTCGCCGGTTTTGGGTAGAATTATTATCGACTTAATTCCCAAACTATTGACAAAATTTCGATATCCGTGTATGCTCAGAACTAAGTATGTATACTTCCTTTTATTACTGTGTAGCCTGTGTACAGATTGCAAGTAAATTCTGCCACAGGCTTTTAGGCGCGTTTGAAATAGGCTTGATCCTGACTCTTACTCAGAAAGTGAGTAAGAGTCAGCTGAATATAAATGTTACAGTTTTGACTCGTCTGCTTTGGCGAACATCTAAATTAAAAGAGGTAAATTTTTATGAAGGTTTGCTTAGTTGGTTCAAGCGGGGGACATTTAACACATTTATATATGCTAAAACCATTCTGGCAAAATAAAGAGAGATTTTGGGTTACGTTTGATAAGGAGGATGCTCGTAGTCTGTTAGAAGGTGAAAAGATGTATCCTTGTTATTATCCAACGAATAGAAATATTAAAAATCTTATCAGAAATATATTTGTGGCATGGAAAGTCTTAAAAAGAGAAAAACCGGACCTTATTATATCTTCTGGCGCGGCCGTCGCTGTTCCATTCTTCTATTTAGGTAAATTGTTTGGGGCTAAGCTGATATACATAGAGGTGTTTGACCGCATAGATAAACCGACAATGACTGGAAAAATGGTTTATCCAATTGTGGACAAGTTTATTGTTCAGTGGGACGAACAAAAGCAAGTGTATCCTAAAGCGGTGAATCTAGGAAGCATTTTTTAAGTGAGAGGTATAGAGTCATGATATTTGTGACAGTTGGAACGCATGAACAGCCATTTAACAGGTTGATTGAGTATATAGATAATTTAAAGAGAGATGGAATAATTACTGAAGAAGTCATTATGCAGACAGGGTTTAGTACATATGAACCAAAGTATTGTGTATGGAGCAAGCTGCTTCCCTACAAAGAAATGGTGCAAAACGTTGCGGACGCCCGAATTGTGATTACCCACGGTGGGCCCGCCAGCTTTGTTATGCCCCTGCAGATTGGGAAAACACCAATTGTCGTTCCTAGACAAAAAAAGTTCGATGAACATGTGAATGATCATCAAGTGGATTTTGCTAAAGCGGTTGCAGAAAGAATGGGTACAATTATTCCGATAAATGAGATAACTGAATTGAAGAACATTATTGAAAACTATGATAAAGTTATTGCCGGTATGCCTTCTGGGTTGAAGAGCAATAATCAGATATTTAATCAAGAACTTGAAAAAATAGTAAATGAATTAACTAACAGGAGAAAACAAAATGGCTAAAGTTGGTATTCTATCTATGCAAAGGATAATAAATTATGGTTCTTTTCTTCAAGCATATGCACTTAAAACACTTCTTGAAGAGCAAGGGCATAAAGTTCAATTTGTGGATTATCGAGTTGGAATGCCTTTGATCGAATCAAATGATGCAAATAAAAGAGGTGTTTTAGGAAAAGTATATAAGACATTTGAGGCATTAAGATATGATGCACCGTTGAAGCAAAAGTTGCAATTTATTTTATACAAAAAACAATTTGCGAATAAATATTTTAATTTACTGGGATTGACAGTTCAACCGAATTATACACCGAAACTGGATGTTTTGGTAATCGGAAGTGATGAAGTATTTAATTGTGTGCAAAAAAATCCAAATGTAGGATATTCTCTTGAATTATTCGGTGCAAATAATAAAGCTAATAAACTGATTTCCTATGCGGCATCTTTTGGCAATACAACAGTGGAAAAACTTAAAGAGTACAATAAGACTGGCGAAATAGGAGATTTATTGCGAAAATTCGACACCATATCTGTGAGAGATGAAAATTCTGGACGGACGGTACATAAGTTGACAGGGAGAGAAGTTGTTTATCATCTTGATCCAGTGTTGGCATATGACTATGTCGGGAAATGCAAGAAAATACCTACAATTCATTCAAAAGAAAAATATTTGATTTTATATGCTTATTCTGGACGTATCTCAAACGAAGAGTCAGATAAAATTACTGCATACGCAAAGAACAAGGGATTAAAAATATATGCAATAGGTGGAGTTCAAAAATGTGCAGATCGCTTTGTAAATTGTTCTCCATTTGAAGTTTTGGCTTATTTTGCTAATGCCGAAGAAGTTATTACAGATACATTTCATGGCACAATCTTTTCGGTTATTACAAAACAGAAATTTATAACACTTGTTCGTAAAAGTGTTGGTACGTCTTATGGAAATGAGGAAAAATTAACAGATTTATTAGATAGATTGGGATTGTTAGAAAGAATTGCTTTCAGCATTGATGAAGTTTTTGAGAAACAAAACAAATCCATTGATTATGATTTAGTGCATACGCTTATTGATAAGGAACGTATAAGGACTTATGAGTATTTAAAGCAACAAGTAAAATGAAATTAGGAGGCTCTGAATGGACACAATAGCTAAAGTCGTCGTTGGGTGTTTCGTCAGTAATCATAAATTCTGATGAAAGCTAAAGCAGACGTTATTTCTGTTACATTGGAAAAAATCTTAATTAAACAGCACAATTTAATGCATCCAACTTTAAGACATACTGCACGTGATAAATTTTATTCTGAGATTGATGAATTTGTTTAAAAGTTAAAAGTAGGATTGAGAATAAAAGAGCGTGTAAAAAGTTTTATTCTCCAAAAAATGGTGAAGAAACTAAAACAATATATGTTAGGAGAAAGATGATATGATTGAGCCAATTCGAATTTTACATATATTGCAGCGAATGGAAGCTGGAGGAACGCAGGCCCTTTTAATGAGCATTTACAGAAAAATAGATCGTTCAAAAGTGCAATTTGATTTTGTTGTGGAATATCCAGACAAACAATTTTATGACGATGAGATCACAGCACTCGGAGGGAAAATCTACTATACATCTGTGCGCAAAGATTTAAATGTTATGAAATTTCAAAGAGAGCTTTATCAAATATTAAAGGAACATACCGAATATAAAATCGTACACGTACATGCATATACAATCGGGTATTTTTGTCTTCGTACAGCTCAGAAAGCAGGTGTTCCTGTCCGTATTGCTCATTCACATAGCAATGGAATTGTTCATGATAAGAAATATTTTATAAAATTATTGATGCAGAAATTATTCCTAGTACATGCAACTGATTTTATGGCCTGTTCAGAAGAAGCGGGTAAATACTTGTTCAAGGGAAAAGATTATGTAGTATTGAATAATGCTATTGATTCTTCTAAATTTATTGCCAATATGGCTGTTCGAAATGATTTGAGAGATGAACTTGGGTTAAATGATAAATTCGTGGTTGGACATGTAGGAAGATTATGCCCTGAAAAAAATCATAAGTTTTTAATTGATGTCTTTGCACAGATAAAAAAAATAAAGAAAAATGCTGTTTTAGTTCTTGTAGGCAAAGGACCTTTAGAGCAGGAAATTAGGCAAGATGTTTTCGATATGGGTTTAACAGAAAATGTTCTTTTCTTGGGTAATAGAAAAGATATGGCTCGAATTTATCAGGCAATGGATGTGTTTGTTTTCCCTTCTCTTTTTGAAGGGTTAGGGATTGTAGCTGTTGAAGCTCAGACAGCAGGTGTCCCAGTAGTGGGTTCAGAGGGAATACCACCAGAGATAGAGATTACGCCTATATTTTATCGTGTAAATATTATGGATGGGGCAAGAAAATGGGCAGAAGTGGCGGTTGATGCAACACAAAATTCTTTTTGTCATACAAACTTGCAGCAATATGTGATAGAAGCTGGATTCGATATGGACGCTACAGCGAACATGATCCAAAAGTATTATTTGGAAAGATATAGATGCCAATTAAAAACTAAGTAAAAATTAGATTTGATGTTACAAAAATATCATCTATAAAAATAAAGGATGAAACGAGAATGTTATTATCCATAATAATACCCATATATAATGTGGAGAAATACTTGCAAAAGTGTATTGAAAGTGTATTAAGCCAGGACATAAACGATTATGAATTGTTATTGATTGATGATTCTTCAACCGATAATTCACTGAATATTGCGAAGGATTATGAAAATCGAGTGAATGTTAAGATTATCGAGAAAAATAAGAATTCTGGATTATCGGATACTAGAAATATTGGCCTGAAGGAAGCGAATGGTAAATATATTCTGTTTTTAGATTCAGACGATTATATTGAAGAAGGATCCATAAGCATAATATATAATATTGTTCAAGACCAGAATGAACCTGACGTTCTTTATTTTGGATTTTATGAAGAAAATGAAAACACAACTGAAAAGAGATATGGATATAAAAGTGTTAAAAACCATTTATACAGTGGTGTTGAATTTGCCAAAAATGAATTAGCTCAGAGAGCGTTATATGCAGCAGCTTGTTTTGGTGTATATAAAAAGGAGTTTTTAATTTCTAATAACTTGTTTTTTAAAGTGGGCATATTTCATGAGGATGAGCTTTGGACTCCCCAAGTTGTTATTAAGGCGGAAACAATTTATACTTCCGATTATGCTTATTATCATTATGTAAGGCACAATAATTCTATAACAAGGAAAAAAGACAAGACACAAAATGGGATAGATTTGATAAATAGTTGTAAAGAGCTTGATTGTTTATTAGAGCAGATAGAAGACCATCAATTATACAAGTTAATGAACAATCATATTGCCATGTTATATATGAAGGCAATGACTGAGGGAAAACTATTTGAAAAGGAGAAGAGAAAAAATATTGTAAGATCCTATCCTTTGAAAAAAACTTGTTTTGCTAAGGATAAGGCCAAAGCTATACTGTTTTTTTTAAGTTTGAAACTTTATTACATAGCAAATAATTTAAATTCAGGGTTGCGTGATGAATAAATATAAAATAAGTATTTACAGTCTAATTTCATGTGCACTATTTTTTGCGGTTTTTAAGCCCTATTTCTTGCCGGATGCAATAAGGCAAGCGTCAAAAATAATAATACTGGCTGGTGTTTTCATATTTGTTATTACAAACATGAAACTTAATAAATTAATTAATTGCTCATTAATTTTTGCTTCATGTGTAATTTTGTCTGCAATTGTTGCCATCTTTAATAGGAACTATGAAATTCGAGATTTTCTCGATTCTATTCTATATGCTCTTACTTTTTATGATTTATATACTTTTGCAAAACTCTGTAAATATAAAGGCTATTCTCAAAAATTGATTAGTAGTATGTTTAGAATGAATTTACTTTATTGTATATTAACTGTATTTTCTGTTGCAATCGTAGGAGTGGAAAATAACAGCAATACAGTAGCATACCTTTTTGGAAATAAATTTACCTCGGCGTATCTATTTATACTTCTTATTGCTTTATATGGGGCTTCACATGAAACGGATAAAAAAAGAAATAAATTAATTTTATGTTTCTTATTTATTTTTTCCGTATCCTTTTCCCTTTATATAGACTGTGCAACGGCAACGGTTACACTAATAATATTGTTTATAATGTACTTGTTACCAGAGAAAATAAAGCTTCATATCATTAATCAAAAATATATTATAATCGCATTGATTTTGTCAGCGATCATTGTAATATGGCTAGAAGCTATATTGAAAATTGATTTTGTCAATAGAATAGTGGTCGATTATTTTCAAAAGTCATATACCATAACAGGGCGGCTTGAAATTTATAGTAAATATTTACGAAACGTTATATCTGGAAGCTTTTGGGTTGGCTATGGATATAGTAATGAATTAATGAAAAATCTTACCGGCATATATGCAAATGCTCAAAATGGTCTACTTGAAATGTTTGTAAATTTTGGCTTTTTAGGTGTTATCGCGTTACTTTTTACTGTTTACTATTGTTTTAAACGAACCAATAAAGATATTGAAACTTTTTATTTAGCTCTTGTTGTTTATGGAATGATAATAGCCGCTATTTTTGAAGTTTCTTTAAATTGGTTTTTCCTCTTAGGCTTATGCTTAATTCGATGGAATTGTAATGTGGAAGAAAATGAGCTCGTAAAACGGAAGTAGTAAATGAGCAGGAAATACGGAGGATAATGTTGTGAAAATATGTATATTATCTATGCAGAGGGTTAACAATTACGGATCTGTTCTCCAGGCCTATGCTTTAAAAAAAATTATTGAAGAGTTCGGTCATCAAGTGGAATTTATCGACATTAAAAGAGGGGAAAATGAGACATTAAATATCCAATGTGATAATTTAACATTGGATAAAAAAGATGATAAAAATTGGTTAGCCTTACAGATGTTAAGGATAAAATATAAATTTTCAAATTTAAGAGCTAAACGAATGTTTGATTTCTTTAGAATGACAGAGTTGGGGATAGATTGTAAAAAAGTTGATGATTTTATTTATGATGTTGGCGTTATTGGAAGCGATGAAGTGTTTAATTGTTTGCAAAAATCCAAATGGGGATTTGCTCCACAGTTGTTTGGAGAAGTAACAAATTCTAAAAGTGTAATCACCTATGCAGCCAGTTGTGGCGCCACAACTGAGGCAGCGCTTTCTGAGGATTTAAGAGCAGCGATTATTTCGGCAATGTCAAATTTGAATGCCATATCGGTTCGTGATGAAAACACAGCCAGTTTTGTTCGCACATTAACTGGAAGGGAACCCCAATATAATTTAGATCCAGTTGCTATAGGTGATTTTACAAAGGAAATACAAAGTATTGATTTAAATAATAAAGTGCCGAGTCGTTATTGTCTTGTATATTCTTATGAAGGTAGAATAGCCGAGGGAAAAACAATAAAGGCAATTTTAAATTTTTGTGAGAATCATAACTTAGTTCCAATTGCTCCTTTCGGTAAACAGAAATGGATACAATCACAATCCGTTCTTGCTCCGTTTGAAATATTAAAAGCCTTTGAAAATGCCGAATGTGTAATAACAGATACGTTTCACGGAACATTGTTCGGGGCAAAGTTTGGAAAGAAAATGGCTGTAATTATTAGGGAAAGCAACAGAAATAAACTAATGGATTTAACCTTCCGTTTAAAGATTGAAGATCACGTACTACAAGATATAAATGAGCTTGAAAATGTTCTTAATAAAAATTTAGACAGGCCAGAGATTGATAAAATACTAGCTAGAGAAAGGGAGCGTTCAATAACATATTTAAGGGAGAATCTCAATTAATGTTTCTTAAGTGAAAGTGAGAAGAAATGGAAATCAGCAGAAATAAATATTTAATAAAAAACACTTTACTTTTTACTCTAGGTAATTTAGGATCAAAATTAATAGTGTTTTTTTTGATTCCTCTTTATACAAATACATTAAGTACGGCTCAATATGGTACCATTGATTTAGTTTCGACAGTAAGTACAGTAGCCGTACCTATTTTTACCATTAATATTTGTGAATCGGTTATGCGTTTTGCGTTAGATAAAAACGCAGATAAAGAACAAATAACTCAAATTGGTACATATATTTTGCTGCTTGGGTGTTTACTAGGATTAGTAATCCTCCCAATATGCAGTATATTTAATCAAATTTCACATTATAAAGTTTTAACATATTTTTATACTGTTTCATTGGCGGCTAGTCAGTTGTACTTGTGTGATTTAAGAGGAAAAGAGTTACTACTTCAATATTCTATAGGAAATATACTTCATACCCTCTTGATAGCGATATTTAATATCACATTTTTATTGTTTCTGAATTTGGGGATTGAGGGTTATTTATTGGCCTTTATACTGTCTAATATAATTGTTGCAGCGTATGCTTTAATTGTAGGAAAAGGGTATAAATCATTTAGGCTTAAAAGAATTAGTAAAACGCTTTTGTTTAATATGACAAAATACTCTGTCGTATTGATACCAAATTCATTTATGTGGTGGATTATGAATTCTTCTGATCGAATTATGGTATCAAGCATGGTCAGTATTGCGGCCAATGGTATTTATGCTGTTTCATATAAACTGCCTACGCTTGTCTCAACGTTGACTTCTATATTTAACCAGGCTTGGAGTTATTCCGCAATCAAAGAAGAGGGGGCACAGGATGAAGAAGAATACAACAATCGCATCTTTAAATTTCTTATTGGAATAGTCTTATTAATTGGAATTGGCTTGATGACTTTTGTAAAGCCGTTTTTAAAAGTATATGTTTCACCAGATTTTTATTCTGCATGGAAATATACCCCGTTTTTAATAATCGGTTGTGTTTATTTGACTCTAGGAACCTTTATGGCTACCAGTTATACGGTTCATAAAGATAGTTTTGGATATTTGTTTTCTGGTATGTTTGGAGGCGTCTTTAATATTATTTTAAATTTAATCTTAATTCCCTTGATAGGCGTAAACGGCGCGGCTATTGCCACTTGTATAAGTTATATTTTAGTGTTTTTATTTAGACTACTTCACACTAGAAAGTATATTAAATATAGAATAAATAATATTGAATTCATTGCTGGAAGTATAATATTATTTATTTCATCTGCCGTAATATATATAAACAATTACATTGGACTTGGAATTCAAGTTATACTGTTTCTAGGAGCAATTTTTCTACTAAGAGATACATGGATGCCGATGATGAAAAGAATTATCCATTTAAAAAAGAATAGTGCTCATTAAGCTTCTAAATCATATGAACTGGTAGTTTGAAAAGTTTAAATACGAATGGGAAAGTAGGCGAGAACTGAGTATGCTAGGAAGTCTATATATGAAAGATTCGGACTGCTGTGGTTGTGGGGCTTGTAGGAATATATGCCCTTGTCGGGCTATTGAAATGAAGCCGGATGAATGTGGATTCTTGTACCCATTTATTGATGGAGAAAAATGTGTAGAGTGTGGGCTGTGCAAAAAGGTTTGTGGTTATCAGAAAGAAGTTCAAATCCCGGAAATAAAAGAAACCTATGCGGCAGTAGCTGAGAACGAAATTTTGCTAAAAGGCTCTGCCTCTGGCGGCGTTTTTGCTGCTGTCGCGACAGAAGTCTTAAAACGTGGAGGAGTTGTTTTTGGCTGTTCCATGGAACAAGAAAATGGAAAACTCGTTCCAAAACATATTATGATTGATAAATTAAAAGATTTGTCTAAGTTGCAAGGCTCAAAATATGTTCAAAGTTTTATGGGGGATTGTTTTATAAAGGCCAAAGAAGAACTAGCCAAAGAAAGACTGGTGCTTTTTTCGGGAACTCCCTGCCAAATTGACGGATTAAAGGGCTATTTGCGTGGAAAGACTTATGACAATTTGCTAACGGTGGATTTGATCTGTCATGGAGTCCCAAGTTCAAAAATGTTTCAGGATTATATTTCCGATCTGTGCGTGAAATTAGGAGGGCAGGTGATTGGTTTTGAATTCAGAGATAAAACTGCCGGCTGGGGATTGAATGGCAAGATAACATATGTTAAAGAGAATAAAATTATTTCAAAATCCTTGCCATGCAGTGATTCGTCGTACTATAGCCTCTTTTTGGAATCAGCTATTTATAGGGAAAGCTGTTATTCTTGTAAATATGCCAACGAAAATCGAGTAGGGGATTTTACGATAGGCGATTTTTGGGGCATTGAAAGGGAACACCCGGAATATTTGAAAAACATGAATATACAAAAGGGAATTTCATGTATGATAGTAAATACGAATCACGGGAGAATTATGCTGAAAGAATTATGTCCCGGTATAAAATTACTATCGTCTCAATATGAAAAAGCCGCCAGAGGAAATGCACAGCTAAACAGGCCCAGTGTTAAGAGCAAAAAACGTAGTATGATTTTAGATCTTTACAAAACTGGAGGTTATGAGGCAATAGAAAAATGGTATAAGAAGTCTCGAGGTATAAAATATTGTACTGATAAAATGAAAAGATTAATTCCTCAAAAGTGGAAGATGAGAATAAAAAAGATATTGAAAGTTTAGTGGCGCGTAAATTAGGAAGTGTATTATTGAACAGAAAACAATGGCCTCTCCTCCTCTGCCTCATTACCCTCCTTTGGATGCTCGCCATCTTCCTCCTGTCCTCCCAGAATGGGGAGCAGACAGCGAAAGCC
>OJNQ01003057.1_pt1 | contig 10187 bp, 12 predicted proteins | sample 1597621 | NCBI WGS metagenome assembly OJNQ01 (sample SAMEA2452137, study PRJEB22498) | human gut metagenome | reverse complement strand
CCTAATACATCATATTCATTAATTTTTTTAACAGGGCTGGGAATATTTGGACGTGAAATTGGTAAAATTCCTTGTCTTACACAACTTTTCCCATCTAAATATATGTCATACATTTTAATACCCCCTTGATAATTGTCGACTTCTCTGGCGATTTCCATAAATTTTTTCTGTGCTTTTAGCAATCACTTTTCCATCTAGATTAGTAATTAAATTAATTATTGTAGAACCTTCATATCTTGTATATGCCGTTTGCTGAATATCTGGATTCAGTCTCATATTTTCAGCAAGTATTGCGATTTCATCTTCGACCTTCCACCTATTGTTTTTAATTCCCCGCGATAATCCATCCATCATGTCTGGCATCCACTTTTCATATTCTCGTAGTGGACCAACATCTGGTCTAGAAAAATGTAACCATGAAGTAATTGTATCTGCTACTCCTTTTACTGCATCAGTAACTTTACCAACAGCTTTTTTGATTCCTTTTACAAATCCGTCAATCATATCACTGCCCCACTCAACTGCACTTTCAAATAATCCACTAAAAAAATTATAAATCGTTTTCCGTAAATTACTAAAAGCATCACCTATTTTTGACCCCATATTTCCAAACCATTCACCAATTGAATTTACTGTTTCACCAATCCAATTTTTAAATGCTTCAAAATTTTTCGAAAACCATTTTACGATATTATCCCAATTTTGAAATATTAAGATTACCGCTGTTACCGCTGCGATAATTCCAAGTATTGTCCCAATAATTGGTAACATTCCAATATTTGCAACAGCAGCAGTAATCCCCAATGTTGACATTAATGTACTTATAGAAAAAAGTACAGGTGAAAGCATAGCTAGAACCGCAATAAATCCAATTATTACTGTTATAATAGCTTGAGCTGGACCAGGCAAATTATTAAAACCATCTATTAAAAATGTTATAGCCTCTGTAATGTCGGTGATGATTGGCATAAGATTTTCACCAAGTTCAGATAACGAATTTTGATATTCAGCTTGTACCTCATTACTTTCGACAAGAGCGCTGTTATTTTCTCGAAAAGCATTTGCACTTTCGATCAGCCCCTGTGACGCCAATTCTTGTAGAACTATATTAGCTCTTTCACTAGTGGTATTTGCTTTTTCTAATTTTTTGTTGAATTCATCTTCACTAGTGCCAGCCCAATTCAATACATCTGCAAAAGTTCCTGTTACAGTCCCAACTTTTACAGTTTCATTAATTGATTCAGCTAATCCATCGATTGGAATAGAATCACCATATCTCGCCCATGCACCAATTGCTCCATTTGTTATCCTAATAAGATCTTCCTGTTCTAATCCCAGTGCCTGCAAATTTGCAGTTGTTGTAGCAGCAGTCTGATCGTCATTCAATACACCGTATAATAGTTTATAAGTTTCAGCTGTCTGTTCGGCACTGTATCCTGCTCTTTTGCTTGATGTTTCTAAAGCGCCCATTATTTTTAAATGTTCTTTCGATTCTTCAACGACAGCCTTCATATTATCCGCAAGATTTCCTGCAGCATCAGCTAATTCAGTTGTTGCAAAAGCCCCTTTAACTGTATCGCCTACATCTGCGATATCTTTTTGTGTATCATTTGCTTCATCACCAAGTTTTTTTAAACCTGTTGCAGCATCACGTGTACCTGACTGCATTTCTGTTAAATATCTATTATTTTGATTTATTTCATTTGATAATTTGTTAGTAAATGCAGTAGTTTCATTTATCGAAGTTTTTAATTTTGAAATGTAGCTTTCTGTATCCCTATATGCATTTTGAGCTTTTAAAACTTCCTTTGAATTTTCGCCATATTCTTGAGTTAATTTAGATAATTCCTGCTCCTGTTCATTTAAAAGTTTAGTCTGCTTTTTTAATTGTTCTTCATATAGATTTAATTTCTGTTTCTGTGTATCGTATTGTTTTTCCAGAATTTTATTTTTTGCAATAAGTGCATCTTGACTTTTTGCGTTATTTTCAAATTCACTAGAAACGGCTTTTAATTCACTGCCATAAACTTTTAAATTTTCATTAATAGATTTTATTTGACTGTTAAATTCTTTTTCACCCTTTATCGTAATTCTAGGCCCTATATCATATGCCATTCAATCACCTCAAATCTGGAATATATCCATATTCTTCTTCGTTATTTTCATTGTAAACAACTTCATCACAGTACCCGTTTAAAATTTTTGAAGCATCAATAATATCAGACAATTCACCAATAGGCATCGAAGAAAATTCACGTGATGGAATATTACACATATATGCCTGTGCTTTCATGTATGTATTAGCATCGCCCCTTAATATAATACTTTCTTTTTTTTTTGCCTTTTGTTGATGTTCCTATATTTTTCCTTTGCCCTGTTGCAATGCATTCATTAACTTTTTCAACGATATTATTAATGGATTCTTCATCCATCCCAATACAGAATTTCAGTTGTTCTTTTTTTAATGCTATTAATTTACCGTTTCGATCGGTCGGTGCATTATCATGTATTGTTTTATTAAAAATGTTGTAATAATCACACCCGCTTTTCATCAATGCCGATAAAATATCGCATACCATATCGATTTTTCGATTCAAAGGAAAATTTTTATCATTTAAATTTTTGCTCATCATTTTAATGTTCTTGTATTTTTCGGTGATCATTTCACTAGTTGCTAAAGAAAAACAAAGAGGGTATTTTCTACCCTCGATTTCTAGAAACGATACTCTCATTCTGTTTTTCCTCCTTTATACATTAAATATTCAAGAGCTTTTTCTTCAGTATCAAAATCTGCGGTAAATTTCCAAGGATGTACATATTTCGCATCAACGTGGTCCGAACGTAAAATTTTACCACTTATCTCCTGTGTCTGCCATTCAACTGTTTCTCCCTTTGTTGTTGCAGAATCGTTAGGAATATTGAACTGAACCCTTGCAAGATGAACTGCACGATAAAAAATAACACCGTTATTTTTATGCATTTCAATTAAACCTACGCCTAGTTCTGATATCTCAATTTGTTCATCATAAACAATTTCTTTTACATCGCTAGATTCTCCATAGCTGATCGTTTGCTCAGTTACACCTAAAATAAGTTTAGAAGTTTCATTCGTCAAACCTCCAACTGTAATATTAATTGTACCACCGCTAAAAGTACCAACATCGCTTTCTGCTACGGCATTATCTAGATATAAATCGTTAGAATCGCCAGAATTAAATTCTGTTGAATATTCTGCTAATTTTTCAGTGTTGACCGGTTCACTGTAAGTTACAGTATTTCCTGTTGCTGAATATTTAGAAAATACCAGCTTACTCAGTCCCATTTTTGCCATTTATTTTTTCATCTCCTTTTCAATTTCTTCATTAAAAACCTTGTCCATTTTATTTAAACACATTTTTCTTTTTCTACGAACAGCTCTGCCGACAAAATCATTTTTATTTCTAAAAGATGTTCCAGATATAACTGCTCTAGCAATTAAAGGAATCGGGACACCTTGTTTATATTTTTTCGTTTTATGACCATAACCAGCAAATCCTATTTTTACATCATAATCACCGTTTCTGTATCGAAGCGGTGCTATACCGAAGCCTTCTTTTAATTCTTTTTTTTCTACTGCGGTTACATTTAATCTTCCGCCTTCATTGCCTACCTTTAATCCATCTATTTCTTTTTTTATCTCGTCAGCAATAATTCCAGCTCCTGCATAAATACTTGAGCCGATTATTTTTTGTGTTGTTTTCTTTTCGAGTTTTTCAAGTTCTTTAATATAGTCATTAAGATCATCATTTTCTATTGATGCCATTAGATTTCGAATCTCCATTCATAATGTATATACCCTGTTTCGTCTTCATACTGAACAGAGTTCAAATTAAAAGAAATGCAATTTTTATTAAGAGCATCTTGAATTTTGTCAATTAATTCATCATATTCATTTTTACTAAATAAATCGATTGTTCCAGTGATAACTTGTTCAAATATATTATTGTCAAGTTCTAGCGGATTACCTTCACCATCTTCTGCCCAGACGATATATTTTTGGAGCCCTTTTGGTGCATCATAATGATAAACTTTATCACTGCATGTAATTAGAATATCTCTAATATGTTTTAATTTTTTTACTAAACTCTTCATAGCGCGATAAACTAATCGTTGATATTTTTATACCATCTTCATCAACTGTATGCTGAATTAATAGAACTTTATAGAAATCGTTTTCTATTTCAATAACATCATCAATTTTTATACTCCTGTCCTGATATATCTTAACAACATTTTCAATAAGCTCATTATTAGCTTTTGCGGTATAATGTCGCGTAACACCAACTGTTGAATATGAAAAATAATGTGAATTTAAATAGCTATATTCAAATTTTGGTTTATCGCCTTTTTCTGAAATATCCTGTACACTATAAACTTTTAAAATACCATCATCGAATACCATTTAATCACCTCGTTTTTTGACTGAATAAAATATTATTCAGTTCATATCTTAAATGTTTTGGCATTTTAATTTCACTGCTGTTTCTTTTTCTAAAAAGAAAGGCGGCATAATCAATTACCGCCCCTGAATAATCATTGCTTCCATCATCAATAATACCTTCTTTTTTGATCAGACCTTTTGCTTGATTGATTAAAAAAATTAACAATTCATCATTAGAATTATTATTTTTTGTTATCTGAAGATTTAATTTGAGTATTTCCAACATTTCAGAGACACTCATTTTTTTTATGCTCCTTTATTTACTGTAACAGTATAAGTATTTTCTTGTGTGCCGTACTTAATATTAACAGTTAATTTATTTTCACCTGCAGTCCATGTTGCGTTTTGACCATTTGTAACAGGTGTTTCGTTATTTTTAATTGTTACAGTTGCTTTTTCATTAGCTGCTTTTACAGTTATTTTAGAAGTTGCTGTACTAACATTAGCAATCATATACTCAGTTGTTTTTGGATCAAAGTTTGGGAATAATTTCGAAGTACCGATTGTCAATTCTGAAAGCTCAACATCACCTGAATTTGCTTTGTCAGGTGCAAAGATAACTGATTTTGTTGGAGCGGTTCCACTGATATTTAAAATACCAAACGCCTCATCAATAACCGGTTTTCCATCATATCGCCCAGTTCCTTTGAATGCGGTTTGATCATCTAAGAATAGAACTTGATCCGATTGTGCGATTTGTACACCTTTTCGTTCTACTGTTTTGTAATTTTTCATATAACCAAAAGCTATATCTCCGTCGGCCATAAAATTCAGTTCTTCAATAACACCTCCTGCAACAGGCATTGTATTTCCAGTCATTGCACTAACGATTGCACCAGATACATTAGTCGACATTGCTTCAACAAGTAAATCTAAATGTGTTTTTTCATTCATGACCCATACAAGATTTTCAGAACTGTAATCATTAACGATTACTTTTCTTGCTTTGACAAACTCTTTAAATAATTCAATTCCTGTTTTTCCTGTGATTGTAATAATGTTTGATGTATGTAGATCTTTCCATTCACGTCCAGTTAATGAATAATTATCAGGTTTTGTTTCCTGTGCTAATCTAGTTACAAAACCTAACGGCATTTTAATACCAGTTCCATATACAATTGCTTTATCGATAGCTTTTCCAATAGCGATACCTAATGCATTTATAAATTCACCTGCCAAATTCACATCATTGTCCTCTAAAATTGCATTACAAATTTTAAAGAATCCTCCAACTTTAAAGCCATCTACTTCTACATCATTGAATCCTAAATCCAATTCATTTAATGAAGCGCATTGTTCCGTCCAAATGCCTTCTGGGTAAGTACCCATAATTATAATTCGCCCTGTTCCGGTAATAGATGATAAATTAGTATATTTTAACAATTTTGAATTTTCTTCTATGATTTGTTTGATCATTGGTAAAAAATTAACTGGAATAGTTAATTCTATATTTTTAGTGGAACGTTTTTCTTTTCCAAATAAAGATCGTAAATTACTCATAAATGATTTTACTTCTTCATTTTGAAATAACACCGTTCTCTGTTCCATATTTAATCCAAAAAATTTATCTCTTGTTTCCATTAAATTACCTGCCCTTCTTTCATTTTCATTTTTATTTTTTGTTGAACTGTTATCTGAATCAGGTTTAGGTTGTTTTTCCTCTTCAGCTTTAATTTCTTCTTCAATATCCTTGATTTCCTGTTCTAAATTTTTTTCTTTTTCTTCAAATTCACGTTTTTCCTGTTCAAATTGATTAACTTCATTTTCAACTGTTTCTTTTTCTTCTTCGGTTGCATTTTCATCTAGTTCATTAACTGCAGCCTCTAATTCTTTTTCACGAGTTTCAAAATCACTGTTATTTCTTAATTCATCAAGTTCTTTTTGTTTATTTTCTTTTTTCTTTCTCAACATTAAAACTTTTAGTGCCATCACTTATCTCCTTTCAGTTTCCTAATTAAGTCACTTTTAAATGTAGTTATTTTTCTTTTATTAATTGTTTCAATATCTTTTTTTCTTGCTGAAACCGAAGTATCCTCATAAGCAGGAAAAGTGACAATTGATACTTCGTATAATTTCACTTTTCTAATTATCCATTTAGCTGTACCGTCACTGTTATCAATAAATTCTTCATCAAGAATTTCGAAACCGAACGAACATTGATCAACATCACCTCTTTTTACACGTTCATATAAATTAACTGCATCCTGATCATTAGGATTTATTTCAACTTTTCCCCATAGGCCTCGTGCATCAGTTTTTAACTCCAATGTTCCTGATTTATTTCGACCTAGCACAAGCCTTGTTTCATGATCGATAAGACAACGAATATCCTCGCTTAATGTTTCATCAAAAGCCCCTTGAGCTACTTCTTCGGTTACACCATCCCACAATTCGTATGAAGAATTAAAAACGGAAAAATACCCTTCAATGAACATTTTTCCATCATCACTGCGTGTATTAAATTTTGAAAGAATGCTCCTCATTTGCCTGTTTTTTCTATCCATCATCATCACCTCCTTGGAGCAGTTTCTTTTGATCTCCAATCATGCCCTGTGGGATATAATTTTCTAAAATCACAAGTTCATCCAAACCTTCTTTTGGTGAGTATCCGCACGAATCACGTACTTCATTTCCTGTTATAATTCCTCTTGTATATAGATTTGACCCAACGTTTGATAAAGTTGTTATATCGTAAGCGTACAGTGAACGAAAATTAAATTTAAAATACCAGCTTGGATTTATCAGCAATGCTTTAGTGAATGATTGTTCAATTGCCACACATATTCCTCTAATTCTAGTAGAGATAAAATTGTTCCATTCTTTTTCGTTGAACGCTCCAACTCCTAGTACGAACGTCGGTATATCTAAAATGCTGGCAACTGTTCTTTTATCCAGCTCTATACTGTCTTTTATTGCAAGATCATTTAATGAAAGTGGTTTTACTGTTTCTATTTCAAACTGATCAGCAGGAATTATCCACGGTTGACCAGCTTCGCTTGATTCTATATATTTTGAAAGAAGCTTTTCACGACCGGTTTTACTTGCAAATTCTTCGACCACCCCATCAACTTTTACAATAATGGACGGTTTCCATTTTGTTTCCATAAATCCTTTTTTTGTCTTTGATGCCTGTTTTAACGTAGAAGATACTTCTTTTAATGAACTTCGGCACCCTGACCCGCGCCACGGATAATATGGATCTGGATTTAAAACAACATGAATTAAATCGTGATTTGTAAATTTATGTCCATTAAACGACATATAATATCCAAATCCGTCTTGAATGAATGATATTTGACCAGGTTGCATCAAAAAAAGATTTTCTATCAATCCGTTTTTTGTTTCAGGATAAATAACTGCATTACCGTTACCTTCAAGCAGTAATATTCTTACTAATGCCGAGATAAAAGTTGCCCTTGTCATATATTCATTAGGATTTATATCAATCTTTCTAGACAGTTCATTTTTAATTCGCTGATCCCCGTTATCAGTATTTTCCATGAGATGAATTGTTATTGTTGAAATAAGATTTGATATCTTATTTACAGCACTGATTATTTCAGGGTTATCTGCAAGTCTTGTATAACCATAACTTGCTAAAGTATCCCAATCATCAACAAAAAAACCAATTTCATTTGCACTGCCTTTTGAAATTGGTTTATCTCTATTTCTATTTTTCTTATTCTTTTTTGCTATTTTAAACACCTCCTCTAATCAAGGTACATTGATGCATTATTTGATTTTTCACCTGCAATCAATAATTGTTTACATGCGATTACACTTGCATCAAATAAATCGATGCGTTGATTTGGCATAACTTTTTGAAATCTTATAAATTCATCACTGTCTTCAATTGCCTTGACATTGGAAACACAGTATTCATAAGCTTTGTTATGCACGTAATAGAATTTTTTTAATCTGTATTTTTTTTCGATTTCTCTAAATGCTTCTGTCTTTTCAACATATCTTTGCAACTGATCCCTGATTTTAAATCCTGCTTTTTTCATTTTTAAAATGAACTCTCTCGAATACCTTCTGTCATATCCAATCCATTTTATTTTGAATCCCATATCTTTCATTTCAATAAACCATTTAACTACATCTTCATATTCGATAACATCACTGTTGCATGTTGTTAACCATCCCTCATCTTTCCACCAAAAAATCGGGATATTATCTTCATCGGCTTTAAGATGCGCTACTGTGATTGGGATAAAAGCATGGGTAATTGCAATATCAATATCTTTATATCTCCCATATAGACATACACCGGTTAAATCGTGCAGCTTTGAAAGATCGGCACCACCATACCAGTTTATCGGCAGTTTTGCCAATTCTTCGAGTGACCAGTTATATTTACTGTCACTGTCTTCAATAACGTTCATATCAAAATAAGTATCGATTTGATTAGTAAATACATTAAGTGATTTAGCCAAAAAATCCTTTCTCTGTTGCGGGTCATTCATTGCCTGCATTGCATCATTCATTAATTCTTCAGGTCTAATCGATTGACCATAAGCGGGATTGGCCATTTCATGAACAACTGGATTTGTATAATCAAGTATTTTATTTCCTTCTTCATCGACAGTCATATCTGCTTCGCATATAAAAATAAAATACTGATCATCTTCTATCTCTTTATCAAGAACTCTTTTACAGTATTTTACTCTTTGTGCTAAAAATGAATTAGGATCATCACCGGCAGTAGAAATACCAATAAGTAATTTATTGGTATATGCTTTCATCATTTCTTTAAATAAATTATATTGTTTTGGCTTCTTAAAAGCGTGTATTTCATCTGCTATTGCAATATTGCCATTAAATGAATCCTGCGCATCTGGATTTGCTGCTAATGCATTTAATTCAAAAAAACCACTGCTAATTTCAGCTTTTATAGAATGCTCATTATTGTTATCGATTATATGAAAATGTCCGCCATCTTCATCCAGTTCTCCCATATTCTTTATGTTGTACTTTAGAAAATTAAATGTTTCTAATGTCTGCTTTAATGCTGCTGCAACTACATATATTTTCGATCCGCTGTTTCTATATAGTAATCCAAGCGCATATGCCAATGCTCCAGCAAAAGAAGTCTTTACATTTTTACGCGGAATAAAAATTAAAGCTTCTTTATATCTGTTTATAATTGTATTTTTTTCTTTAAAACCGAGAAGATTATAGACAATAAATTTGTGAAATGACATTAAAAAAAACGGAGTACCACGTAAAGGCGTTCCGTCTCTTTTTTCACCCTGCTGGTGACATATTGTTTTTTCAATAATATTAATTACAAAATCAGCATCTTTTGGATTGAAATACCATTTATCATTTTTCAAATCATCAAGAAATCTTTTACATGCTTTTTTCCGATATTTATTTGCAATAATATTCCCTTCAACACATCCTTTAGCGTATTCAAGAACTTCATCAAAATATTTTCCTTTATACATTTTCTAACGCCTTATCTAAAGCGGACTTTTTGTTTTGTTCGAGTCCTTTATTTTTTATCGCTTTTAACCCTTTAGGCGTAAGACCAAAAATATTTTCTATTTCCAGAAGTTCTTTTCTAAGAGATTCAATTGAAAGATATAATGCAGTCTTTCTCTGATTAGTTGCACCGCTTTTATTCGTATAAGATTCAGTGACAGCACATCCACTTTCAAGCCATTTTTCATTTAAAATTTCATATTGCAGTTGCATTTCTGCA
>OJNQ01003044.1_pt1 | contig 10214 bp, 9 predicted proteins | sample 1597621 | NCBI WGS metagenome assembly OJNQ01 (sample SAMEA2452137, study PRJEB22498) | human gut metagenome | reverse complement strand
CTGTGAATTTTAAACAAATTATCTAACAGTTAACTTTGCTGAATCTGTTATTACAGTATTTCCATTCTTATCTGTAATTACACATCTGTAAAGTCTTCCGTTGTAATTAGATGGTGCTACAAGCTGTAAAATGTTTGTCTTAGCTCCTGCAAGGCTTGTGTTACCCCATCTTTCACCATTACTACTACTTACCTGCCACTGGTATGTAAGTCCTTCACCTGTAGCTTCTACAATAAATGATGTAGCGCTACCTGCTGCAACTGATACATCCTTTGGCTGAGCATTGATTATAATAGGATCACCTGTAGCTTCACCAATTGAAAGCTTAGCTGCTTCAGAAACAACTGTGTTTCCTTTAGCATCTGTAATTACACATCTATATAATCTTCCATCATATGTAGCTGGTGCTGAGAATGATAACAATGCTGTATTATTTCCTGAAAGGCTTGTATTACCCCACTTAGCACCATTGCTACTACTTGTCTGCCACTGATACTTGAGTCCTACGCCTTCTGCTACAACCTTAAATGATACAATCTTTCCAACGCTTGTCTTAACATCTGTTGGCTGAGATGTAATCTTAACTGTTCCTGTTGTTGAACTAAATGAAAGCTTAGCTGCATTAGATGTAACTGTTTTTCCGTATTTGTCTGTTACGATACATCTGTATAATCTTCCATCATAATTAGCAGCCGCTGTAAGGGTTAATGTTGTTGTCTTGTTTCCTGCAAGACTTGTGTTACCCCATCTTTCACCATTGCTACTGCTTACCTGCCACTGATATTTAAGACCTTCACCCTGTGCCTTAATGTTAAAGTTAGCTGTTGTTCCGGCTTTTACCATAACATCCTGTGGCTGGCTTGTAATCTTTAACTCAACAGGTGCTACTGTTGGCTTCTCTGTTGGAGCCTCTGTAGGAGCTTCTGTTGGCTTCTCTGTTGGAGCCTCTGTTTCAGGAAGTGCTTCCTTCTTAAATAAAACTTTTGCTGTACTCTTACCATACTTAACAATAACTTCGTTTACATCCTGAGTAAGTGCTGATAAGTATACTACTGCACCTGCTCCGTCAATTGATGCTACGTTCTGTGAAACGCCGTTTACTGTTACACTTGTGATTGCTTCAGATACGTTAAAGTAAATACCTAACTCAGACGCCCATCCAGGCTGCTGAATGCTAACCACCTCATTAACTGTCATGTTTGCTTTGTCATAGTAGTAATTATTGTTTGAATTCTGTCCTACCAAAACCCAGTTTGCTCCAACTGTAGTCGGTTCTGTTTCTGTCTCTGGAGCTTCCGTTGTATATAACCACCAGAACGGGTTAGTTATAACGTCTCCGTCGAATTCATATGGATCATTTACGTTTGCCCCCAAAACTGTGATCGCGCCTAATGTTACCACTACCGAGAATAAAATTGCTAAAAATTTCTTCATTATACCTTCTCCTTCCTTTTAACTCGGACATAACCATATGAGTTATATTACCATATTACCAAATTTTTTTAAAGACTTAAATATAAATTTTTCACAAAAAAATATGAGTACCTTGGTAAAAATATAACACCTATGTTTCATGTTTTTTTATTTATCAATTTATATATGCACATTTTATATATTTTCATTATTTGTTTTAACAATTATTTAGAATAATTTCACAAATCCTGTCTACGTCATCTATTTTCAAATCTGAATATATTGGTAATGTAAGCACCTGTAAAGATACTTTATAAGCCACAGGAGTATCTTTAACATCAAACATTCCCTCATAACATTCATAAGAATTAGTTAAAGGATAGAAATATTTCCTTGCTCCAATTCCATGTTCTGCCAGCAAATCAAATACTTCATCCCTGCTTTTTCCGAATTTATCTTTGTCAAATAAAACCGGAAAATAAGCATAGTTGCTTTTTACTGCGTTTTGACCAAGGTTCAGTTTTATTCCTACAACTCCATAGAGATTTTTAACATACTGTTCAAAAACCCGTCTTCTCTTCTCTATCTCATGGTCTAGATGCCTTAAATTACAGATTCCCATAGCCGCCGCAAATTCATTCATTTTGGCATTTCCACCTATAAATTCAGTAGTTTCCGGACCTGTAATGCCAAAGTTCTTCCATTCGTTTAATACCTTCTTCATAGATGAATCCTTAAAGCATACCGCGCCGCCTTCTATAGTATTAAATACCTTAGTGGCATGAAAGCTGAACATTGAGGCATCCCCAAATATTGCACTGCTTACCCCGTTTTTTTCCACGCCAAAGGCATGAGCCGCATCATAAATCACCTTAAGATTATGTTTCTTTGCAATCTTTTCAATTTTTTCCGTGTCACAAAGATTTCCATATACATGAACCGGAACTATTGCACAGGTTCTGTCTGTTATCAATGCTTCTATTTTGTCCGGATCAAGGGTGTAATCATCTTCCTTAATATCGCAAAATACCGGTTTTAACCCCTTGCGCACAATGGCATGGGTAGTTGATGCAAAAGTAAATGGTGTTGTAATTACCTCATTTTTAGGTTCTCCCCATGCATTCTTTTCTTTTCCTAACTGAAAAGCTTCCAAAATACATTCTAATGCCTGATGACCGTTTACAAACAATGCAATATTCTCTTTTGATATCCCAAGATAATCTGCCAGATCCTTTTCTAACTGCTTGTGCTTTACACCCATATTAGTAAGCCAATGGGTGTCCCACATATCCTTTATTTCATCTGCATATTCCTCAAAAGGCGGCATGGATGATCTTGTCACTAAAATTTTTTTGTCCATTAATTCCTCCCTAATTAGTCTAATTCTACTGAAGCAATTCTCGGTTCAAAGCAACAACATGGTCTTAAACATACCACACGGACTCCGCTGGCACGTTGTGGACCTACCTTCATAAATGTTGCAAGCACTGTGGTGTCCCCTCCCAGACCTAAAGGTCCGGTTCTCTCTTCATTAACCTTTTCAGTAATGTATTTTTCCATAGGACTTTGTCTGTCATATGTGCCATCCACCAAAGCTTCTAACATCATTGAAGCTGCCTCATAGTTAGAACGTCCAACTCCTACTCCCAATGTACATGGGGTACAGCCTAACTGCTTTGTTGCCTCCTTAGCCCATGACACAATTTCATCTAATACAACATTGGTATCGTGTTTGTGAAAAACCCTGTAAGTTCTGCCTCGTATAGCCGGTCCTCCTCCAAACATTAATATGTTAAGTTTAATTTTATCCTCTTTAATATTTCTTATAAGTATAGGTGCCGCCTCTAACATTCCCGGGTCATCCTCTAACCCCTGGGACTGGTCTATTCTCTGGCTGTCATTGCCTTTTATTGCCATTGGTCGTCCCGGAAGCTTTCTAAGACCACATCTCACGCCTTCTTTAATGGACTCAATCATTTCACCGGTTATGGCTTTACCCGGTCCCACTTCTAAAACCAAATGGGGAATACCTGTATCATCACATAACGGACTTTGATTTTTTTCTGCAACATAGGCATTTTCCAATATTTTTTCCATTGTCCATTTTGCCTGCTCATTAGTTTCCTTAGCTATTGCCTTTTTATATGCTTCTTTTTTATCTCCAAGGAACGTAGAGCCTGCTTTTACCAATGTGTCACATACCTTTGTAACTATTTTTTCGTCATACATATACCATGTACCTCTATGCTTTCTAATTATCTTATTATATGATATAATTTTCATTATAAAATTTAAAGGAGTTTATTATGCCAAAGCATTTACCCGGTGCAGATTTTCTCCGTGCCCTGTGCACTTTAGGAGTAGTCACCTACCATTTTTCCTGCACGCTTATATATTATAATATCAATTGTAACCCTCATATACTTTATCGTTTTGCCAACGGAAACTGGGGGTTAGTTTTTGTCACTATGTTTTTTATGCTTTCAGGTGCACTTTTGTATAAAAACAATTCAACAATAATGTCCTACAAAAGCTTTTATGTAAAACGTTGGAAAAGTATTTTTCCTATGTTCTACATGGCGTTTTTAATATTCTATATTCCCACTGCCGTAAGCAACCATTCTCTGTTTTATCTCGGAAAACCTTTTTCCATGATTTTAACACTGTTAGGAATGGATGGATATTTTTTGTATAAAATACCTAATTACTATCTCTTAGGAGAATGGTTTCTTGGTGCCATAATTTTTTTATATATTTTATACCCGTTATTTTTAAAGTTTCTGTCAAAACCGATACTTACCACCTGTATTCTCGTGCTTTTACACATTTGGCAAGTTTACACGGATTTCTTTACCATACATAATTTTTTAAATCTCATATCCTGCCTTATAAGCTTCTGGTTGGGTATGCTTTTTATGAAATATTATGTAAATATAATGAATTTTCTTAATGCTGAAAAAGTCATTATCCTTACAATACTGACTGTACCATTCATTTTAATAAAATTCAGCCTTATCCCCAATAATTTTGTCATTCATCTGTTAGGTTATATTCTCTTTGTACTCGCCTTTTATTTTGGCAATATTATTATGAAAAATAAGTATATTTCTAAATCATGTACTTTTGTAAGTTACATATCTTATGGAATATTCTTATTACATCACCAATTATTGTTTAGAGTCTTAGGCAATTTTTCAAATATATCCTTTACCGGCTCTGTATTTCTTTTAATGGGTATGTATGTTCTATGTATGATTTCCGCCTATATATTGACAAAGCTTTGCAATTACATAATGCATTTTTTAAAAAACCGTTGAAAAAGGCATAGGTATCATATGCCTTTTAATATATGCTTTCACCGTGAGCCGCTGCAGTAATAATAGGATAGTCCCTGATTTCCAATTCATACAAAGCTTCCATTCCCAGTTCGCTAAAAGCAATTACCTTCCTGCTTAGTGTATTTTCACCAAGTAACGCCGTAACCGGTGGAATTACCGCATATACCGAATTATACTTTTTCAATATCTCTATTGTTTCTTTTCCAACGGCACCCTTTCCCAAATGCACTTTAACTCCCGCCTTAGACAGCAATGGAAAACTACTTTCAATTTCTAATTTATTGCTGGATGTAGGTCCAACTCCCGCAGGACTTACAGCAGTATGAAAAATCACATTTCCCATCAAATTTATATCTGTATCTCCCAGTTTGTTTTCTTTTATCAGTTTACATACTTTAGGCAAAACAGCATCCCTGCCACAATATATTTTTCCTGACAACAGAACCATATCTCCCGGCTTCAATGATTTTATTACTTCGTCATCTAATGGCGTATGTATCCGCTTTACTTCATTATTCATGTTATCACCTTATCCAAACAGTTCAAAATAACTTTGCTCGTTTTCTATTACACCGTAAGCTTTTGCTCTCATTACAATTTTTTCAGCCCATCTGTGATGAGGTCCAACCTCATTCATTCCTTTGCTTCCCTTTAAAACTCCACCTTTGGCATCTAATATCTGACAGGCATCTAAATACTCATCCTTTGTTACTGCAAGCATTCCATTTATATATGGAAGATGGGTAGGATGTATACATGTCTTTCCCATAAATCCATTTGCCTGATCCAGAAGAAGTTCTCTCAAAAGACCGTCTACGGCATTATTTACCAGGGTTGTTCTCTTAAGTAATGTATCCTGAAGACTAACTTCCGGTAATTCCTTAAACTTCATGTCTTTACTTGCCCTAAAATACTCCCATACCGGTCCTGAAACCGTATAGTCATTAAATCTTGTAAAGACGTTTAAAATATCCATCAGACAGTCCCTTACAGTCATAATGTCATATATTGTATAGTCAATTCCTCTTCTAAGTCCAAAGCATGAAGAAAAATCTGTCCCCCCTACACGGACATTCAGTATAAGGTCCTTATATTCGTCCATAATTTCCTTTACAGCCATAAGTTCATCCATTCTGGTTTCCTTGAATGCCACACGGCTGTCCTCAATTATTGGCATGCCATATATTATTTCCCCAAACTTTTCATTTAAATATTTTAAATGCTCTAAGTATTGTCTTCCATTAAGACTATTATATTTAGGGAAATTAAAACCTGCTATAACCTTTATATGCTCAGGCTTTAACATGGAACTAAAATGCTTAAACTGTTCAACGGAACGTACCCTGAAAAATATCAAAGGAATATCTTTATATGTAAGCTCTCCCTTCTCCATTTTTTCACAGGTGTATGGAATTTTATTCTGCCTGTGGAACCTTTGACTCCTCACATGCATCCTCAAAACACATCACCATTGTAGTAAGTCCCGGATGTTTCCTGTCTATAATAGCCTGGGCGAAATCCTTTGTTCCCGGCATGTACATTGTTGCCCCCAAGCAATATTTAAGCATTGAAATATCTGTGTACTTGTTAAATTCTTCCGGTTCTTTATAAAACTTAAATTCCGGATTATATAATTGATGTCTCATTTTAATCCTCTTTTTTTATAATGTATGTTTCTCTGTTTAATAAAGGTTCTCCTTCAGGAGAGCGTACCTCTATGTTATCAAATGCTATTGCAGCTTTTTTATAAAGTTCGTTATAGTCATCTGCCTCTATAATAAAAGAACCTACCCTGTTTCCACTTCTTATATCAGCGTCAATAACATCACCTGTTTCCTTATTTACAAAAAAGTCCTTAATAATGTTTTCCTTTTTTAATTTCTCAAAACCTTCAATGTGGTGAAAAACTCCCGGGTGCATATATAACAGGTTTGTAGAATACACCTTTTTTGCCTGTTTTTTGTTTACAATAACCTTGTTTCCCAAAAATGAATCTATGGCAGCCTCCACAATATCAAAACCTGTAACCATTTTTATAAGATAATAGCTTAAGCCTCCACCAATTCTTGGGGCAAATTCCAGAACATTTATATGATTATCCTCTGAAACAATAGCCTGATAGAAAAACGGTGTATTTTTTAATTTAAACCCCTTGGCAATTTTGTTTGCAATGTCTTCAACCTCCTTCATTAATGCATCAGATAACGGTGCCGGAACAATAGAACCGAAAGATTGAAGTACCATTCCGTTTTCAGCAATTATTTTTTGCTTTTGCCTTGTCATAATAACTTCAACTTTTTCATCTGTAACAAAGCAGTCTACCTGAATTTCATTTCCACTGTTAAATTTTTCTATTAATCCGGTCTTTGTTCTGCTTAAACCAATAGCCTCTGCAGCATATTTTTTTGCCTCGTCTATATTGTCAACTCTATGCACTCCTTTAGAACTGTTGCAATCCACAGGCTTTACAACAGAAGGGAATGTTACTTTTTTCCAGTCAATCTCCTCTAAATTATGATAAACCATATATTCAGCAGTTGGAATATGATTATCAACCATTATCCCTTTCATTCTGGATTTATCTGTGACATCCAGTGCCGTTTCATACGTATATGGCTTTGTAAGATTTAATTTTTCTGCCACATAACAGCATGTAAGATTTGCCTGATCAATACATGTACTTATTACAAGACTAACATTTTCTCTTTTTGCTATGTCATAAACCTTATCTAAATCCAGGGTACTTTCACATATATGTTTATCTGCAACCTTTTTTCCCGGGGATTCCTTAAGATAATCCACAAGTATTACATAATACCCTCTCTTTTTCAGTTTATTTATCAGCATTGCATGAGGTGCAGTACCTCCTAAAACTATGGCTTTTTTTTCATTCATATCTATACTATCTCTCTTTTATTTTGAATATTTTTCTATTATATTTATTCTTTAAAAAAGGATAAAACGGTTCTAAAATTCTAAGTTGGCCATGGCTGTTAATTTCTAATATGGAAAATCCGTCATCCGTAGGCACAATGTCCATTATTAAATATGGTGTCATTGGAATATACTCTGATATTTCCGTGACAAATCTTTTTAATTCATCCCAATCAGGAACAATATCACCAATTAGATTTTTCCCTGTGTCCGGATGTGTAGGGCAGGGAATAAATGTATCATCATCTTCCCTATATATAGGCTTGAAGCTTTCACCGTTATCTAATTTTAATCCACAATATATTGTTCCGTGATAATCCGTTACTACACCGGCTTCCTTACAGCCCAGACGTATTAATGATGCCGTAAATTTTGAGCCTTCCTCTTTATCATAAATCATTAATACTCTGATTACCGCAAATGCATCCTTCTTCATAATGTTTATGCGGCTTCACATATTCTGTAATAATATAATTGTCCAATCCTCTTACTAATTCAGTCATTTTACTTTCTTCAATCTGACTGTTATTTGCATAAAACTTTCCATTGTCATATTGCAGTTTATAAAAACCAATCCCATGTCCCCCTGTAACAGCTTTTGCAGCTATGACCTTTTCAGTTTTTATTAAATCCATAATATCCTTTACGGAACCGTTTTTTTTGTTTTCTACATCTAGTGGTAAAAACTCCTTGTCCCTGGCATACCAATAATGCCGTGGCATGTGTGACTTAAAAGGCATTAGCAGGTAATATGTACTGAGTTTATTTTCAAACCACGACTCAAAATCACGGTTTCTGTAATTTTCTTTATTGTAAAAGTCGAAATCAGATATATAATCTCTGTAATTATCCTTTGTCATTCCATAATATTTTAATTTATATGAAGGAATGCCACGTTTATATCCCCATTCCTTTGTTTCCTTTGTTTCGCCCTGATAATCAAAGTAATCATGAAGATATTCCTTTGCTATTCTGTCAACTCTAAAATCAATTACACCATTTTTTCTTGCCAATTTTGCAAATTGATAATATTTTATTTTGCGTTTTAATCCTCCGGGCTGACTGGCTGCAATTTTTATTTCTCTAAGCTTCTTCCTAATCATTTCTATCTTATACTTCCTTTCGGTGACTGTATTGCCTCAGGATAATATGCGTCTATAACTCTCTTAACCAGTGACACCTGTTTTGCTCTCTGCTTTGCATCTGCTTCTGAGCTGTCCCAGCTATGTGTTTTTGCCACAGAGCCACCTGTCTTTAAGTAAATAGGTGCTGCAATTCTTATCATTTCAGGCACTTCGTAATGTCTTATAAAGCCTCCTGTTGACTTAGGATTTTCAGTATGAATATCAATAGGTATGTCTATTGCCTGACGTATTGCTGCAAGCATCTGTAACTGGATATCTCTTACAGGGTTAATTGAGTTAGCTCCAATGGATTCAAGTAACTTAGCTGAGCATGGATTTCCGTGTCCTGCATGGGCTGAAATCTTAAAATGGCAATCTGCCGGTATTTCTCCTGCTTTTCTCATTTCATTGAGAAGCCATAAGCATCCTTCATCATATACTAAAAATGAACGGCATCCAAAGGCTGCTGCCCTTTTTACGTCTTCCACGGCTCTTACAATCTGTTCCTGACCACGAAGTCTGTATCCCATTCTTACACCTTCCGGGGTGTTTACTGAGGCACTTGTATCTGTTGTGGCTCTTGGACCTATTGCCAGAATCAAGTCCGTTCCGTAATCCTTTGCCAGTTTTACCATTTCCATTATTTCATTATCTGTCAACATCATAATACCCTTTGTCTGGGTTACTCTATGTAAACTTATCTGATACTTGTCCATTTCATCCAGCAATGCTTCCATTACTTTAGGGCTCTGTATTCCCGGTACCTCAAAACGGTACTGTCCTCCATCATGGAATCTTTTCTCAGATGTAGGAAGGTCATAAGCATCTCCTTCCGGCATTCCTATTGACTTTAAAAATTCTCTGGTTTCCTTCATAACTTTTCTCCTATCTTTCCAATTTATTTAAAATAAAATTTCCTTTATCTTCTTTGCCACACCACTTCATCATATAGTTAAACTTGTCAATTATTTCCCTGTGGCTCATAGGATTTTCCGGGTCTCCCTTTGCATATTGTACCTCTTTGCAAAGTTTTTCTCCGTTCTCCATAATTACCTCTACCTTGGAAATTCTCTTGTTTGAAGCTTCTTTAGTATACTCTTCATCTTCAAAAACATTTACTTTTCCGGTAAGCTGTAAAATGTCACTATTATTTATATTTTTCTCCTCAAATGCCGCTATATCACTTTTTCCTAAAATCATTGCACTTGCCACACTGTAGGGTATGCTTAATTTGGCTGAACTTTTTCCCTGTATTTTTTTGTGATTATGTCCTAAAATTGCCAATTTATATGTATAAACATTTATTTCTTTAATGTCCTTAGTGTTCTTTACTTTATTTCTCAACTCAAGAGTTGCCTCAATTGCTGTATGACAATGTCTGCACGCCCCATAAGGCTTCACGTAT
>OJNQ01003041.1_pt1 | contig 10228 bp, 10 predicted proteins | sample 1597621 | NCBI WGS metagenome assembly OJNQ01 (sample SAMEA2452137, study PRJEB22498) | human gut metagenome | reverse complement strand
CGCGTCAACGAGTTATATCTTATCAAACGGTTCGACGTTTGTCAACACTTTTTTTAAATTTTCTTTTGTTTTTTTAAAAACTGCCCTTTTATGCATTTGCAGCCGTTTTAAATTCCTTTGTTGAATCCTATCACAATGCCGGCAGGAGCAATTCATATATCAATATAATAAATGAGGGAAAAATGAAAATCCATGTCTATGAATCCCTCATTTTCCCTCATTTATCCACTCCCCTTATTTATTTTACATGATAACAGGTAACTACCGTACCATTATCTCCCGTTATACTGCCATCACCATTTTCATTAACTTCTGGTTTTGCTGAAACAGTAATTTCTTTTGTAGCCGTCTTACCATTATTAAATGTTACCGTACATTTGATAACGACATCCCGATAGAATTCCTTGTACACTTCCGCAAGGCCTTCTGGCGTAAAAACCGCCTTCGAATGATATTTACAATAAATATCATATAATCTTTCCTTCGAATACACCTTTGAATTATATCCAATTGAAATTAATGTATTTTCTGATTCCTGTCTTTTATAATCAACGGTAAATGACTTATACTGATGTGCTTCTTTCTTTACCTTAGACATACCATTATAACCGGCCGGTATCCAAATATCTTCATCTGGTTTCTGCCCATCAATAACAATACGCTCGTTGATTGGATTCGTAACAGTAAATATAGCGCCTTGTATTGAGTAGGTAACTGTGCGAATGTTTTTTCCTTTGCATGTAATTGGAAATGATGTATCGTAGGTAACTGCATCTCCATCATCTCCGCTTAGTGATACCTCATACACATAGTCATCCGGAACATCCACCTGATCTGCACGTTTCATTTCTTTCGCATTTACCTGCAGTGTAAAACTTTCCGAATCGTCCTGCTTTACACCGAGCATTTTTCCTACGCTAACAGTTCCCACCACAATTGCCACCGCCGCCGCGGCAGCCACAACCGATTTTATAATCTTATTTTTTTTATTCATATGCTTTTTTTTGAATAACTGCTTCATCTGTTCTTTTTTCATGTCATCCAGATGAATCTTACTCAGTGCACTTTTATAATCGTTATTCATTATTAACCTCCATTATTTTTTTTAGTTTGTTTCGAGCTCTTGTTAATTTTGAATTAATCGTGTTTTGTTTCTGTCGTAATATTTTTGCAATTTCTCTTATTTTGTACTCTTCATAATAATATAGATACAAAATAATCCTATCTTCATCCGACAGCAAATAAAGTTCCTCGAGGATTTCTCTTTCCGGCTCAGTAAATGGAATTTCCAATTGCGAAGCAGAAATTGTTTTTTGTCTTGCAAGTTTCTTTTTGTAATTTACGCATAAATTTACTGTTACCCTGATCAGCCAGGCTTTAACATGCTCTCCATCTCTAAAATAGTTTTTGTTGCACAATAGTTTTACGAAAACCTCCTGAACAATATCTTCGGCATCATATTGGTTCAATACTCTCTGATAAGCAATGCGATAAATCATGTCAGAATACTTTTCCACTATTTCTCTGTATTGTTTTTCTGTTTGTATGTTCAGCATCTTAACTCCTTTCACCCTATAACACAATTCAAGAATCTTTTTTAGTGCAATTATGTTTTATTTTTTTATAAATCAATACTCTCCACCTAATAAACCATTTGTTCTATGGCTGTAAACTCCTGCCATCTGTTAGTTCTTCCTCTATTCAGAAAATATTTTTACCAGTACAAAAAAACAGCTGGCATATCTATATATGCCAACTGTCAAAACGGAGAAGGAGGGATTTGAACCCTCGCGCCGCTATTAACGACCTACTCCCTTTCCAGGGGAGCCCCTTCAGCCACTTGGGTACTTCTCCAGCTGAATAAATTTAAAATATATAATATGGTAAAATACCATAAACGGAGAAGGTGGGATTCGAACCCACGGCCCCTTTCGGAGTCACCGGTTTTCAAGACCGGCTCCTTAAACCACTCGGACACCTCTCCAAAGACTGCTTGAACAGTATATCATCCCCATCCCCACCTTGTCAAGCATAAATTTTCGAAAGCCACAAGCCATGCAAAAAACAAATTTTGTCGGGAGCTGGCTCACGTAAAAAAATTTGTTCTTTTGCTTTTTTATAGGGCGACAGCCCGTGACCGAGTGGGCTTTGCTCACGAGGTCGCATGGCTTGTGGCTATATTATAGGGCGACAGCCCGTGACTGAGCAGACTTTGCCTGCGAGGTCGCATGGCTTACTCCCCCAGTTTCAGTCCAGGCACCGCATTTAAATCAAGCCCATGGCGCACTCCCTTCACAAAATCGTAATACCCGGCAGCACCAATCATCGCCGCATTATCCGTACACAAAATCGGCGTCGGCATATAAAAAGAATACCCTCGTTTTTTGCAAGCCTCTTTCATACCTTCCCGCAGCCCCGAATTGCAAGCAACGCCACCCGCAATTGCTACTTTCTTAATGCCATAGTCTTTTGCCGCAAGCATCGTATGATTCACAAGTACATCCACAACCGCCTGCTGAAACGAAGCCGCAATATCTGTCTCTGAGTAAGAAAGACCTTTCATTTTACAACCATTAATATAATTTAACACCGCAGATTTTACACCACTGAAACTAAAGTCATATGGCGCCCCATCAATCGAAGCACGCGGGAATTCAATTGCCTGCGGATTTCCTTCTTTTGATAATCGGTCAATTTTAGGACCGCCCGGATATCCAAGGCCAATCGCACGTGCCACTTTATCAAATGCTTCACCCGCGGCATCATCTCTTGTTCTTCCTAAAATCTCATACTCTCCATAATCGCGCACAATCACCAAATGACTGTGTCCACCGGAAGCCACCAGACATAAAAAAGGTGGCTCCAATTCCGGATTCGCTATGTAATTTGCCGATATGTGTCCTTCAATATGATGCACGCCGACAAGAGGCTTATCTGCTGCATAACTAATTGCTTTTGCAGCACCAACGCCCACCAATAAAGCTCCAACCAAACCGGGACCATAAGTGACGCAGACTGCGTCCATGTCATCCAATGTCTTTCCGGCTTCTGTAAGAGCTTCATCAATAACCTGATTAATTTTTTCGATATGCTTGCGCGAAGCAATTTCCGGCACAACGCCACCGTACAGTTTGTGAATATCAATCTGCGATGCAATAATATTAGAAAGAACTTTCCTTCCATTTACAACAACTGCCGCTGCTGTTTCATCACAGGAACTCTCAATCGCAAGCACTGTAATATCTTTTTGTTCCAAAACAATCCTCATTTCTGCCACAGGGCTACTGATTTTGTTTTTTCGATTCCAGCGGATTAAACTCACGGATTCTCCATTTGTCATCTTCTTTTACAAGAATTGCATACCATTTTACCGTGTTATAATTATCATCCGTGCGAACGAAATAAGAGAACTTTAAGTAAACCATTTCCGTCCCGTCAATCGTCTTATACTGAAACTTATTTTCATCTTCTATGCTGTAATTAATAATCTTGCGTTTTTTCGGAGGATATTTTTTCTTCTCTGCCGAAATCTCACTTTCCATCTTATCCTGTGAATTTTTTTTCTGAAGACTTTCACAGTAAAGCACACGGAGTTTTCCAACAAGCGTTGAAAAGTCATCGTCAGATAATTTTTTATTATAAACACACTGGTTGATTCTTCCAAACAGTTTAATAACCTCTTTCGGAGTTTCCGGATATCCGGCATCCATATCTTTTGCAACCAGTTTTTCCGTCTCCGTCGTCGGTGTATGCACGGTATCCTGCAACTGCAGTTTCTTCATATACTGGTAATATACTGCCAGCACGCCAAGAACAACAAGCACAACAAGAATCAAAAAGGTAATTAAACCACGTTTTTTCTTCTTTTTTTCTTTCCGGTTCATGCACACCATCCTCTCATATCACTACTCATTTTCTTTCTTTTCAAACGTCAAATAAGCCGACTTTCTGTCCTTTCCCGGTTTTGCAGCTGGAAAAATCTTACGAACCGGCTCCATAAAATCATCCGGCCGGATTAATGATGGACTATAATGTGTGAGCCACAATTCAGAAACCTCCGCTTCTTTTGCCAACTGTGCCGCCTCCGTAAACATCATATGTCGGTTTTCTTTCGCCTTTGATACCATCTCCGGCTCACCATACATCCCTTCACAGATAAACAAATCTGCCTTTTTCGCGTGTTCGACAATTGTAGGCACCGGTCTTGTATCCGTACAATACGTAACCTTCAATCCCTTCCTTGCCGGACCAAGTACCATATCCGGTGTATAGGTTTTTCCTTCCCAATCTGCCGTTTTTCCCTTTTGCAGGGAGCTCCAGACTTTCATCGGTACATCATTTGCTTTCGCTTTCTCCGAATCAAATCGTCCTGCACGCTGTATAATCTGGCTGTAACCATAACACGGAACCGTATGTTTAACACGAAACGCTTCCAAAATATAGCCACATATTTCAAACCGATGGAACGATTCCGTCAACTCGATATACTCAATTTCAAATGGAAGTCCGGGTGCCACAACAAGCAGTGACTCCACCACTTTTTTCATCCCTTTTGGTCCGATTATCGTCAAACGCTCGGTCCGCTCCGCATTTCCCATCGAAAGCAAAAGTCCCGGAAGACCGCTTACATGGTCACCGTGAACGTGCGTAAGGCAAATCGTGTCAATGGCATGCATACTAAAACCCTTTTCCCGAATACTCACTTGGGTTCCCTCACCGCAATCAATCAAAAGACTGCTGCCATTAAACCTTGTCATAAGCGCCGTCAGCGCTCTTCTTGGCAGCGGCATCATGCCACTGGTACCTAACAGGCATACATCCAGCATGGTAAAATCCTCCATTTCTCCCATTCTTCCTTATTTTATCATACTTGCCCTATATTTTCAAATTAAATCTTCTCCGAGCACTTCAATCTTCTCCGTTTTTTTCACAGGTATTACAAACTGATCAATCATTTTCTCGTAACATGACTCACAAATAGCAAATTCGTGAACTTCCAAATCCCGTTTTGAAAAATATCCCCACTCTTTTCTCACCCAAAGCGCCTCTTTTTCAATCCGTCGGCCACATGCATTACACTGGCAAATCCTCTTTAGCAAAGCAGTTGCCCCCTTTCCACATGATAGCAACATTATAACAGAGGGGCTTCTCAGCTTCTAGTTGTAATATTTTCCTTTTCCATGCGTTCTCTCTCCGCCTGCGATAAACGAAGATACATTGGAGCAAACTCCGCTGCCTTCATCTGTCTGCCCTGCTCATAATATTTCTTTCCAAGCGCTGTGACAGAAGACGCTCTCTGATACCGCACGCTGTCTGCGCAAAAACGATACAAAAGTCCCTCGCACTGTTTGATTTTCTCCTGAAATACCGGAACGCCATCTCCCAAAAAAATAACTTCTCTTTTCGTCTCTTTTGCTTTCTGTAAAACTACTTCAATCGGTGCCGCATCCGGTTTCTCAATTTCTACCGGCACTTCTTTCGACACATCATAGATGCCATAATACGCCTGCTGCCTTCTTGCATCCATAATTGGGCAGACCAGCGCCTCCGCACCCGCAAGATTGTAAGCAAGCCCTTCCAATGTCGGCACTGCTATAAGAGGAATCGAAAGTGCTCCTCCTAATCCTTTTGCAGTTGCTGCTCCGATACGAAGCCCGGTAAAAGAACCGGGTCCGCTGGCAATCGCAATCGCATCCAGTTCTTTTACGGAAACATCCGCCATTTCTAACATATCGTGAATCATCGGAAGCAATGTCTGGGAATGTGTTTTCTTATTATGAATGGTATACTCTCCAACCAATTTATCATCCGACTGTAATGCCACACTTGCCACCAGTCCGGAACTGTCTATTCCTAATATATTCATCATTTTCACCTCATCTCGTCTAATGTTATCTCTCGAAAATCAAATCCTTTTTCCAAATCTTTTGCAATCGTTACCTGATGGCAGTCATCCGGCAGAATATCTCTTATCTGCGACGCCCACTCAATCAGGCACACACCGTCCCCGTAAAAATAACCTTCACAGTCTAATTCATACATTTCTTCCACATCCGCAATCCGGTACACATCAAAATGATACAGCGGCAGTCTTCCTTCGTCATACACCTGCACGATCGTAAAGGTCGGACTGTTTACCGGTTCTTCGATGCCAAGTCCTTTGGCAAGTCCCTGTGTAAAAACAGTTTTTCCGACTCCGAGATCTCCTGTCAAAGTAATCACCTGCCCCGGAAATGCTTTTTCTCCAAGCTGTCGCCCTGCCGAAAACGTTTCCTGAGGACTATTCGTTTCTAAAATCATGTTACAGCGCCTCTTCTTAATGATGGAATAAGCGAATTCCGGTAAATGCCATTGCCATTCCGTATTTATTACATGTAGCGATCACATTATCGTCTCTTACAGAACCGCCCGGCTGCGCAATATATTTCACGCCGCTCTTATGCGCGCGTTCAATGTTGTCACCAAACGGGAAAAAGGCATCCGATCCAAGAGCAACATCTGTCATTTTATCAAGCCATTCTCTCTTTTCTTCTCTTGTAAACACTTCAGGTTTTACTGCAAATGTATTTTCCCACACGCCGTCCGCAAGCAGATCCATATACTCATCGCCGATATACAGATCGATCGCGTTATCACGGTCCGCGCGTCCGATACCGTCCTTAAACTGAAGTCCGAGCACTTTCGGGCTTTGACGCAGCCACCAGTTGTCTGCCTTCTGTCCGGCAAGACGTGTACAATGTATTCTTGACTGCTGCCCCGCTCCGATACCGATCGCCTGTCCGTCTTTTACATAACATACAGAATTTGACTGTGTATATTTCAAAGTGATCATGGAAATAGCAAGATCTATCTTCGCCTGTTCCGGTATCTCTTTGTTTTCTGTAACAACATCAGAGAAGAAGTCCTTATCAATATTCAGTTCATTTCTTCCCTGTTCAAATGTGATGCCGAATACTTCCTTATGCTCAAGCGCTGCCGGAACATAATCAGGATCGATCTCGATAATATTATAATTTCCTTTTTTCTTTTGTTTTAATATTTCAAGAGCCTCCGGTTCATATCCCGGTGCGATCACGCCGTCGGAAACTTCTCTCTTGATCAATTTTGCGGTATCCACATCACACACATCAGACAACGAAATAAAATCTCCGAACGAAGACATTCTGTCTGCGCCTCTCGCCCTTGCATATGCGCAGGCCAGCGGAGACAACTCCCCGAGATCATCTACCCAGTAAATTTTCGCAAGCGTATCAGAAAGCGGAAGTCCGACTGCCGCCCCTGCCGGAGATACGTGTTTAAACGATGTTGCCGCCGGAAGTCCTGTTGCTTTTTTCAACTCGGACACAAGCTGCCATCCATTAAATGCATCAAGAAAATTAATATACCCCGGACGTCCGCAAAGCACTTTGATCGGCAGTTCACGTCCGTCACTCATATAAATTCTGGACGGTTTCTGATTTGGGTTGCATCCATATTTTAATTCTAATTCTTTCATCTTCTTATCCGCTCCTTATAATCTTTATTTGCGATCTTTATTCGTGATCCTTATTCGTAATCCTTATTTCGTAATCTTTATTTATGATTTTTATTTACGATTTTCGTCTCATACTTTCCTGTCTCTATATCGATATAACGCACGAAAAGAGATACTTTATTATCTTCATTCAGGCTGTGCCATAACGTCTCGGTGAACTCGTCCATATCGTTCGGGATTCCGATCAATTTCGGTTCTCCTTCAAAACTCGGCAAAGGATTCCCGTCACACATATAAGTATGGATAAAATGTCCCTCTCCCGCAACCGGATTCTCATATGCAAATGTATATCTGCAGCAGCTTTCCGGATTCCCGTTATTACTTTTCAAAATAGACATTGCATAGTTGTACGTTCCGTTTTCTATATGCATTACTCCGGAGATACGCGGCGTATAATTCGGACCGTCAGGTTCAAACTCGCGGGAGCGAAGTGACTGCTCGAATGTCATCTGCTTATCCATCCCTTCATAGATAGTATCTGTCTGATCTCCGTTTGTAACAATCGTTTTATTACCGAGGACACGCACCGGCGCATAAATAATAAGGCTCGGATCTTCCAGTTTTGCCGGATCAAACGCCTGTGTACGGATTCCTTCTCCTTCTTCCACAAACACACGGTTTCTGCTGTTCTCACTTCTTCCCATGATAAAGTAAGCCGTCACAGCCTTCGTTCCGTCCTGTGTTTTCCCGATAACGATCCCTCTCCCCGGATAAGAATTGTTCTTCAGCTCTTCTTCAATAGACAGCATCTTCATTACACTGTATCTCCTTTCATCTCTCTGTTCAAATTTTCGTCTTCTTGTAAACTTTCCCATCGTCTGACTCAGACAGGTTTTTATTTCAAGTCTTTCATCCGCAGACGGACTTGCGTGATACGGTTGTCTTTCACTTCTTCGATTTTAAATATCAGACCATCCGTTTCTATGATATCCCGATCTTCTTTTGCGGGAATATGCCCCAGTTTTTCAATAAGATATCCCGACAGTGTATCATAATTTTCCGTTTCAAGCTTCAGTCCGAGTTCATCGTTCAAATCATCAATGAGAACTCCTCCGTCAATCTTGTATTCATCTTCTCTGACACACTCTATCTCAGGAACTACTTCCTCATACTCTTCGTTAATATCACCCATGATCTCTTCAACGAGATTTTCGATCGTTACAATTCCCGAAAAGCCACCGTACTCATCGACCAAAAGCGCCATATGATGCCGTGTCTCCTGCATAATCCGAAACAGTTCATCCGCTTCCTTTGTTTCCGGAATAAAGAACGGTTGACGAAGCATCTGCCTGACATCTCCTTTCTTCAACGGATGTTTTCGCATCTCGATCATCATATCTTTTACATGAAGCACACCGATAATATTATCAATGTTTTCTTCATATACCGGAATCCGATTATGTCTTGTCTCAAGGATCTCATCGATCATCTCCTCAAACGGATCGTCAATATCAAATGCTATCACTTCTCGCCTCGGAACCATGATCTCTCTTGCAGTCCTTCTGTCAAACTTAAACACCGAATCGATCATCTCTTTTTCGTCATCGTCAAATGTACCGCTTTCATTTCCCATTTTTAAAAGCGCTTTCACTTCCTCTTCCGTCACCGCTTCTTCCTCATCTTCCGTTTTCATCCCAAGAAGCTTTAACACAAACTTCGTAGACATGGAAAGAAGTTTGATAAACGGAGACAGTATGATCGATATATAGTGTACCGGCATTACCGTAAACATACAAAACGCTTCCGCTTTCTGCAGCGCGATCCTCTTCGGAACAAGCTCGCCGAACACAAGGTTAAAAAACATCAGCACAAGCGTCACCCCATTGTAAGCAATCTGCGAACTGTACGGAACGCCTGCAGCCTCAAGTGACTGCGCCAGAACAGGCGAAATCCCCGACGCTGCCGATGCCGACGAATAAAATCCCGCAAATGTGATCGCAACCTGAATCGTCGAAAGAAACTTCGTCGAATCCTCAAATAAACCTTCGATCACTTTTGCCTTTTTATTTCCTTCATCCGCCATACTTCGAATCCGGTTCTTATTCACCGATACGACCGCCATCTCCGCCCCGGCAAAAAAAGCGTTCAGCAAAGTGAAAAATAACAACAACAGCAAGTTAAACAAAATAGAATTCCCCGCAGGGTCTGCGTCCATAAAAAATACTCCTCCTGAAATAAATTATTTTCAGGAGAAGTATATCATGCGCCTATCATTTTAGCAAGTTGACGCCCGGTATTTTTGCATTCGCCTTTTTACACACACGCTTTAACTTCATATTCGTTGTCCAGAGAAAGCCGCAGTTTATGGAAGCATATGACCTGCCGCCATATAGATCGCATACCATTCTTCCCGTGTAAGAGTGATCTCGCATGCCTTACAGATCTCCCTAAGCCTCTGCAGATTCATTGTGCCGGAAAGAACCTGCATGTGCGCGGGATGTCTTAAAATCCACGCGGTGGCGATCGTTGTATCGCTGACCCCGTACTTTCCTGCAATCTCGCGGATTTTTTCGTTTAGAACCGCAAACTTGTCGCTGTTTAAAAACACTCCTTCGATCATTCCGTACTGAAATGGCGACCATGCCTGAATCGTAATGTCATGCAGCCGGCAATAATCTAATACGCTTCCATCCCGGTCAACGCTTCCAGGCGTCGTCATATTTACTTCCACTCCGCTCGCGATCATGGACGCAT
>OJNQ01003039.1_pt1 | contig 10235 bp, 10 predicted proteins | sample 1597621 | NCBI WGS metagenome assembly OJNQ01 (sample SAMEA2452137, study PRJEB22498) | human gut metagenome | reverse complement strand
ATTGTGCAGGGATGTGCAGGTTACCCGGCTGATAAAGACGGGGGGCGTAGAGAACAAAACAAAACAAATGAAAATGGGCGGCTGAGTGTTGTGACGACAATTTTTCCTCCGTATGATTTTGTAAGGGAGATCGCCGGAGACTGCGTAGACTTAAAAATGCTTTTAAAACCCGGGGAGGAAAGTCATTCTTATGAGCCGACGCCGCAAGATATGATCGCTATTGAAAACAGTGACGTGTTCATTTATGTCGGCGGGGAAAATGATGTGTGGGTTGAAGATATTTTAAGTTCCATGCCGGATAAAGACCGGGTTTCGATAAGACTTCTCGATTGTGTTGAAACGGAGGAAGAAGAACATGTAGAAGGAATGAAAGAACCGGCAGGAGACTCTCACCATGAAATGCACGGTGAAGAGGAACATGAGGGATCTGTCCATGAAATTGACGAACATGTATGGACGTCTCCTGTCAATGCATCTGTGATCGTGGAGAAGATCAAAGAAGTTCTCATTCAAAAAGACTCTGAAAATAAAGCGGCGTATGAGGAAAACGCAGATAGATATCAGACAGAGCTTGCACAATTGGATAAGCGGTTTCGAGAAGTTGTGAGACAGTCAAAAAGAAATTTATTAATATTCGGAGATCGTTTTCCGTTTCTTTATTTTGCAAAAGAGTATGGATTGGAATATTATGCGGCATTTCCGGGATGCGCAGGTGATACAGAGCCGAGCGCGGCGACAATGGTATTTTTGATTGAAAAGGCAAAAGACGAGAACGTTCCGGCAGTGCTTAAAATGGAGTTAAGCAATGCAGACATTGCAAATGCGGTAGCCGAAGCTTCCGGTACGGAAGTGAGAATATTTTATAGCTGCCATAACCTTTCGGCAGAAGATTTTGAAAAAGGCGAGACATATCTTACGATGATGCAAAAGAACGCAGATACGTTAAAGGAGGTTTTGAACTGATGGCGCTGATAACGTGTGAAAATGTTTCCATCGGTTACGAAGGACAAACGGTTGTAAAAGAATTGAATTTTTCTATTGAAAGGGGAGATTACCTCTGCATTGTCGGAGAGAATGGATCAGGTAAAAGCACCCTTGTCAAAAGCCTGCTCGGACTAAAAGGCGCAGACCGGGGGAAAATCATATACGGAGACGGACTGAAGAAAAATGAGATCGGATATCTGCCGCAGAAAAATGAAGAGCAAAAAGGATTTCCTGCCAGCGTTTATGAAGTCGTTTTGTCGGGAAGATTAAACGGCCGTGGGTGGAAGCCGTTTTATAGGAAAGAAGATAAAGAAGCTGCGGCAGAAAAGATGGAAATGTTAGGAATCACAGATTTGGCGCGCCAATGCTTTCGGGATCTTTCGGGCGGACAGCAGCAAAGAGCGCTTCTTGCAAGGGCGCTTTGTGCGACGAAAAGCCTACTTTTACTTGATGAACCTGTGACGGGACTTGATCCGATCGTAACAGGAGAATTTTATGATCTGATCCGAAAGATCAATCAGGAATCAAATATCGCGGTTGTGATGGTCTCTCATGATATAGAAACTGCAGTGGAAAATGCAAGTCATATTCTTCATTTGCAGGAGACGGTCCGATTTTTCGGAACGGCAGAAGACTATCGTAAAAGCCGGATCGGAAAGAAATTCCTCGGAGGTGAAGAGCATGATTGATACGATTGTGGAAATGTTTTCTTATCCGTTTATGGTACGGGCGTTTGCGGTAGGTTCATTAGTTGCCCTTTGCGCCGCGCTGCTTGGCGTCAGTCTTGTGCTGAAACAATATTCGATGATAGGAGACGGCTTGTCTCATGTTGGTTTTGGCGCTCTTGCGGTGGCAACTGCGTTTCAGGCAGCTCCGCTTTCTGTTGCGATCCCGGTTGTTGTACTTGCTGCTGTTTTGATTTTAAGGATAAAGGGAAACGGCAAGATCAAAGGTGATGCGGCAATCGCGCTTATTTCGACAACCTCTCTTGCCCTTGGAGTCATGGTGATTTCCATGACGACAGGAATGAATACAGATGTGTACAATTATATGTTCGGCAGTATTTTGGCTATGAGCGCCGAAGATGTTCGGCTGAGTGTTATTTTGGCGGGAATCGTTCTCGTTTTGTATCTTCTTTTTTATAATAAAATATTTGCGGTCACATTCGATGAAACATTTGCGCAGGCAACGGGAGTAAAAGCCAATCTGTACAATACGCTGATCGCTGTGCTGACAGCCGTGACAATCGTGCTTGGGATGCGGATGATGGGAGCTCTTTTGATCTCCAGTCTGATCATCTTTCCGGCGCTGACGTCGATGCGTGTATGCAGAACATTTCGGTCTGTCATTATAAATTCCGCCGTAATATCTGTTTTATGTCTTGTGATCGGGATTGCGATTTCTTATGTATGGGCAACTCCCGCAGGAGCAAGTGTTGTCATCGTAAATGCTGCGGCTCTAGCGGTGTATTCTATTGTCGGAATGATACGATGCAGAAAGTAACAGTTCCGACTGCGTCATTCGTAAAACCGCACGGGTGCTTCTTGTGGCCGGTGCTGCTGTTTTACTCATGAACGGGCGGACGTCTGTATGGCTGAACTGCTGCCATAGATAAAAAAGATCAAGGATAGGAAATTGACAAGATACCGGATACAAAGTATCATATTGCTTAAGATGCCGGAAGAGAAAATTTGGATTCGGAGTTGTTGTTTTTTCAGGCAATGAGAGTATGAGAGACAGACCCTTAGTTTGAGGAGGTAAGATTTTGAGACAGATTACGGGAAATAAGCTGCTCGTAAGAGCGTTAAAAGAAGAAGGAGTCGATACGATTTTCGGATATCCGGGAGCGTGTACGATTGATATTAGCGATGAGTTATACAGACAAGATGAGATCAAAGTGATCTTGCCAAGACATGAACAGGCGCTTGTACATGCGGCAGATGCATATGCGCGGACAACGGGGAAAGTCGGCGTGTGCCTTGTGACAAGCGGTCCGGGAGCGACGAATCTTGTTACCGGGTTGGCAACGGCGAATTATGACAGTGTGCCGTTAGTTTGTTTTACAGGTCAGGTGGCCCGCCATCTGATCGGAAACGATGCGTTTCAGGAAGTGGATATCGTAGGAATCACACGAAGTATTACAAAGTACGGTGTGACCGTGAGTAAAAGAGAAGATCTTGGAAGGATCATTAAAGAGGCGTTTTATATTGCGCGGACAGGGAGACCGGGACCAGTGCTGATCGACCTTCCGAAAGATGTGATGAGTGAGCTTGGAAGCCCGGAATATCCGGAAACGGTAAATCTTCGTGGATATAAGCCGAATACGAGCGTTCATATGGGGCAGCTTAAACGCGCGCTTAAGATGCTCAATAAGGCGAAAAAACCGCTGTTTCTTGCAGGAGGCGGAGTGAATATCGCAAGAGCGAATAAAGAGTTTACGGAAGTAGTCAATATAACAAACGTTCCTGTAGTGACGACGATCATGGGACGAGGCGCGGTTCCGACAGATCATCCGCTGTTTATCGGAAACCTGGGAATGCATGGGGCGTATGCCGCGAATATGGCAGTGAGCGAATGCGATCTGTTGTTTTCTATCGGTACTCGTTTTAATGATCGGATTACAGGGAAACTTCATGAATTTGCACCGAATGCACAGATTGTACATATAGATATTGATACAGCGTCGATATCAAGAAATATTCATGTGCATGTGCCTATTGTTGCCGATGCGAAAGAAGCTGTGGCGAAGATGAGAGAATATGTGGAACCATGTGAGACAAAAGAGTGGTTAGAACGTATCGCGCAGTGGAATGCAGAACATCCGCTTACAATGAAAGTTCACGGTTCGATAGGACCAAGAGATATTATCGAAGAGATGAACAGACAGTTTGACGATGCTATTATTACAACGGATGTAGGACAGCATCAGATGTTTGTGACGCAGTATGCAGAAATAACGGAAAAGAAGCAGCTCGTTACATCAGGCGGACTCGGAACTATGGGATATGGATTCCCCGCTGCGATCGGAGCGAAGATAGGCAATCCGGACAGAACCGTGATCGCGATTTCCGGTGATGGCGGAATGCAGATGAATATACAGGAGTTTGCGACTGCTGTTTTGGAGGAACTTCCGTTGATTCTGTGCGTCTTTAATAATGAATATCTCGGTATGGTCCGTCAGTGGCAGAAACTGTTTTATGGAAAACGCTACGGGATGACGAATCTGCGTTCCGGGGCGTTGTTCCGAAGAACAAATGGGGAAGAAATGCCGGAATATACACCGGATTTTGTGCGTCTGGCAGAAAGTTACGGCGCAAAGGGAATCCGCGTGACAAAGAAAGAAGAGATAAAGGAGGCTTTTGAAGAAGCCGGAAAAAATACAACTGTGCCAACTTTGATCGAGTTTATCATTGATCCGGAAGAGATGGTTTATCCGATGATAAAACCGGGCGGAACACTGGAAGAAATGATTGTGGAATGTTAGAAGGGAGCGCGTGAATATGGAAAATAAAATGAAAAAAAGATGGATTTCCCTTTATGTTGAAAATCAAGTCGGCGTACTTTCAAAAATTACAGGACTTTTTTCCGGAAAGACATATAATCTGGACAGTCTGACAGTAGGAACAACGGAAGACCCGACAGTATCAAGAATGACGATCGCTACAGTGAGCGATGATGAAACTTTTGAGCAGATCAAAAAACAGCTGAACCGAATGGTAGAAGTGATCAAAGTGATTGATTTTACAAATATCTTTGTGCGTATGAAAGAAATTTTATATGTGAAAGTGTTTAAATGCACACCTGAGGATAAAGTTGAAGTGTTTCAGATTGCGGAAACGTTTAAGGCGAAAGTGATCGATTACGGAAAAGACAGTGTGCTTGTGGAGTTTGTTCAGACTGCTACGAAAAACGACGCGGTCGTAAAATTAATGAAGGAAGAATTTAAAACAATAGAAGTTGTCCGGGGAGGAAGCGTAGGAATAGAGTCTATCAGTATGATGGAACGATAGTCCGAAGCGCCGGGACGGTTAGTATAGCGGGATCGATTGTTGAAAAAACAGTCGATCCCGCTTTTTGTAACGGAAATGTGCCTTCTGATATTTCTGGGTTAATGTAAGAAAATGGATTTGCATTTTGGAAAAGTTATGATGAACTTTCAAATAAACAGTATATAACAGTTGACAAACAGTTATATACTGTTATATACTGTTTGACGAAAGGAGGAAGTATATGAAGATTATAATCAACAGTTCGTCGATGGTACCGATTTATGAACAAATTATGGATCAGATCAAATCACTTATTACAGGCGGAGATCTGAAGCAAAATGATGCTCTTCCTTCAGTCCGAACTCTTGCAAAAGAGTTGAAGATCAGTGCGCTGACTGTAAAGAAAGCGTATGATAATCTTGAACAGGAAGGATTTACAGTGACGATTCACGGAAAGGGAACTTATGTCGCGGCTTCAAATAAAGAGCGGATATTAGAGGAATTGAAAAGAGAGATAGAAAGCGATCTGGAAAAAGTAGTTCAAAAGGCAAGAGGATGTGGTCTGGATGACAGTCAGATTAGGGAAATGTTAGAGTTGATCATGGAGGACTAAAAGATGTTGGAAATAAATAAATTGCAAAAAAAATATGAAAATTTCGAGCTGAATTGTTCGATGAAGGTGGAAAAAGGGTATATTACGGCGCTCGTAGGTGAAAACGGAGCAGGAAAAAGTACAACATTTAAAGCGCTTCTCGGCCTTATAAAGCCGGATGGAGGAGAAATCACTATCTTCGGGAAAAAACCTTTGGAGCTAACAGCGAAAGACAGAGCGAAGATGGGAATTGTTTTGACAGATTCGGGATTCAGCGGATATTTAAAAGTAAAAGATATCATACCGGTGATGGAGTCGCTATATACCGAATTTGAGAAGTCGCGTTTTCTGGATTTGTGTAATAAGTTGGATATTCCTCTTAATAAATCGATTAAAGAGTTTTCAACCGGAATGAAAGCAAAGTTGAAAGTGCTTTGCGCGCTGACGCATAAAGCGAAGTTTCTGCTTCTTGATGTAAACTGGTGTAACAAGATAGCCTGTATATAGAGTGTATACAGTTGATGTGGAATAGAATATAGGTACTGTATGCACAGATAATGAAAAAATATGTGTATGTAGTAGGGGAATATTGAATGGTTAATATAGATAGTAAAAATAATATAGATGGAAAGAAAAAGAACTGGTTTATATCCGATAAGAATATAGACTAGTTCTTTTTTAAGAGATTATTATATACACACAGGGAGTAGGTGAATGTCGAATTACAGCAGCCCGTCAAAGAATGCATTGATATCTGTATGAAAGATCTTTGCCAGAGCGACTAATTCAGACACTTTGATGTTCATGCGGTTTGTTTCCAGTTTGGCATAAGTGCTTTTAGATATGACAATACCCATGAGATTCAATTTTGCAATGACCTGGTCTTGCGTTAGATTATTTTTGTATCTGAGAGATTGAATATTTTTACCGATATCCATATCTGGTCTGATTTTCTGCATAATACGTTCTCCTTAAAAAATGAAAGTTTCGTTATTTGGAAACATATATATTGATTCTAATGAGTTAAAATTTTATAATGTTTCGTAATAAAGAATTATTTCTGAAAGGGGACAATCTATGAGCGAAAGTGAGAAAGAAAAAAAGATTTTCTTGAGTTACTGTGGCAGCAGGGATCAGGAATTATTGACGGGCAGAAAAAAGATGACATTGGGGGATATGGAGAGGTTTTCATTTCTAACAGAATTCTTTGGCTTGGAAAGTTATGGATTAAATTTATGGAAAGAGTTTGGCGATGATGTGGAAGAACCATTGGATGCACTAATCAAGTTATTAGATGAATGGGAATACGAAAACGATACGTGGATCGATGATGATGGAAGATTAGAAAGATGGCTGGTTGAATTTCAAAAGCATGCGCCAACGAAAGAGAAAAGAGAGAAGCTCCGAAAAATGATTGATTTAAAATATAAGAAGAGAGGATTACCATATCCAACAGAGGCAGACTTCGATTAAGGGGTCTGCTTTTCTTTCGCTATTTTTGAAGGAGGTGATGCAGGTGGAGGTAAGTATCCATGAACTTTTAGCGGCAGCAAGGGAGGCGGTGAAATCAGATTATATCAAAGGCGAAAGCATTTTATGTGAAACCAGATATCATCCGGATACCCATTACATGGTAGAAATAGAGATGTTAAAAACAGATAACACGCTGGGGGAAAAAGGAGCTTATATCCGGAAATTTTTGACGGAAGATGAGTATTCCTCCATGCTACAAAAGCAGGAAGAACATCTCATAAAAATAAAAAGACAGGCCATTGTTCAAAAAGGAACATTGCGATATATCCCTCTCCCGGACAGGCTGGACAGCCGCCGGAAGAGGGATATTTTTTAACCGGCTGGGAAAGAACAGGGAGTGTTCCTCAAGCAGCAGCGGTATGAGAACTCCAGAGTTTCCGCAGGTTTTGGGGTGTGGAAACTTAGAAAAGTGTTCAAAACAGGCACTTTTGCAACGATCCGTTGCAGCAGAAAAAGGGTTCTTGGCTTTATGCCAGACGAAAAAATGAAAGAAGGGTGTGATTGTGATGATAGTAGGAATTGATCATGGGTATTATGCGATCAAGACAAAACATGTGTCTTTTCCAAGTGGCATTATCGAGTATGATTATGAGCCGTATACGATGCAGAATGTTCTGCAGTATCAAGGAAAGTATTATGTCTGCGGTACGGGAAGACAGACGCTGGTAAAAAATAAAACGTCAAATGATAATTATTATCTGCTGACGTTGGCAGCCATTGCAGAAGAAATCAAGCATCGGAAAGCGGAACGAAAGACAGAGGTAATTCTGGCTGTCGGACTTCCGCTTTCAAGTTTTGGAAGAGAGAAACAGGGATTCAGGGAGTATCTGTTGCGGAAAGAGCAGCCAGTGCGATTTTTATATGAAAGTGAGTTATATGAGATAACAATAAAAGATGTGAAACTGTTCCCACAGGGATACTCTGCGCTTGCTCTGCATCCAGAGTATCTGAAGAATGAACCGTCTGTTCTGCTTGTTGATATTGGTGGCTGGACCGTTGACCTTATGAGGCTGGACAATGCTGTTCCGAATGCAGCAACGTGCAGAAGTCTGGAACTTGGAGTAATCCGATGTATTGATGAGACAGCAGAACAAGTGCGTAGAAATACCGGACTGTCTGTGACAGAAACTCAAATTGAGCGTGTGCTTCGGAGGGAATCTTGCAGTATGGCAGAGGAGGCCAGACGGATCATACAGGAAAACGGACGGAAATATATAGAAAGAATACTGTCTGCGGTGACAGAATCCGGGTTTGATCTCCGGGCAGTACCCACCGTATTTATGGGGGGAGGCTCCGCAATTTTAAAACGCCACGTGACCGCACAGGACGCGATTTGCCGCCCCGTTTTTATAGAGGACGTCCATGCCAACGCAACAGGGTATGAACGGATTGTAGAGCAGATGTGGGCGAGATGACACGCCCTGTGTATTCGTTCCGCCCGAACCTGAAAAATCCAGAACACCAGAGGGCATGGGAGAAATTTCAAAGTGTTCCAGAAGGGCAGAAAAGCCAGTATCTGGTTCAGGCAATTCTGGAAAAAGAGGATCGGAAATGGATGGAAGAAGTCATTCAAAAGACGATAAAAGAAAGTGTTCGGGAATTAGGAATATGTGGCACTACGGAACAATCGACAACGAACCCATCATCGGAAGAAATACCAGATCAGATGATGGATTTTCTATCTCAAATGGAAAATTTGTAAAGGGGGTGAGGCCTATGATTGCACGATACATACATTGTTGGATCTGCTATGGGCAAGGCAAGAAATGCATCGTTATCTTTGGTGGGTATTGTGAATAGCTTTCCATGCGGCTTTGGAGTATGTTGTGTGTAGCGAAAGAGAAAGGAGAAAGGTTATGGCAGAGATGAAAAATATCTGCGGAAAGATTCCGATGGACTTACATGAGAAAGTAAGAGAAGAGATTGAACTCACAGAAAGCAGCACACAAAAATTTTTACAACAGGTCATTGAAGAACATTTCGACAGACTGGAAGGAAAAGGAGAAATAAGCATGGAAGAAGTAAGAACAGTAGCAGTACAGGTATCAGAGGAATTATTCCAGAGATTAAAAGTGGTCATCGGGAAGAAACACATGAAACAGAAAGCCTTCTTAATTCAGATTATAGAAGAAGCACTGGAAAAGGCAGAGGCCGAATGGCAAAGCAAAGATCAGCCTGAAGAATCCGAACAGACAACCGAAGAATTGGGAACAGAAGAAACTCAACCGGAAGAAAGCACTGAGCCGGAAAGGGAAAGCGAACCAGAAGAGGAAAGCGAGCCCGAAGGAGAAAGCGAACCAGATGGAGAGAGCGAACCGAAAGAGGAAAACGAACCAGAAGGGGAGAGCGAACCGAAAGAGGAAAACGAACCAGAAGGGGAAAGCGAAACGGAAGAGGAAACTGAACCAGAAGGAGAAATTGATCTGGAACAAGAAACCAAAGCAGAAGAACCAACAGAATGGTAACCAATTGATACAGAATAACGAAGGGCGGTATGAGAAATCATGCCGCCTGTTTTTATCAGCAAAAAGGAGGTTGATAGCCGCAACCATTCAATTTTTTGATCTCTTTAGCGGAATCGGGGGATTCCGTGAAGGCTTAAGACGGGCAGGAAACTTTGTCTGTGTCGGACATTGCGAGGTGGATACTTATGCGGATAAGAACTACCGATTGCTGTTTGATACGGAAGGGGAGTGGTATTGTAATGACGCAAGAACAATCGAACCAGAACGAATGCCAGATTTTGATTTACTCTGTGCAGGATTTCCTTGCCAGGCATTCTCTATCGCCGGAAAGCGAGAAGGATTTGCAGATGCAAGAGGAACTCTCTTTTTTGAAATTGCCCGGATTCTTGAAGCTAAAAGACCCTCGTATTTTATCCTTGAAAATGTTCCCGGTTTGTTATCGCATGACAAAGGCCGGACGTTTTGCACCATCCTCAGTACGCTTTCTGAACTGGGGTACCATGTCGAATGGAAAGTGCTTAACAGCAAGGATTTCGGAGTCCCCCAAGCAAGAAAACGGGTGTATATTGTCGGATATCTTGATTTCAGATGTGCCGGAAAAGTATTACCTGAACCAGAAACAAATGGAGCAGCTCTTGTTCAAGTCCGGGCAGGAAGTCAGGGGAAAAGAGT
>OJNQ01003031.1_pt1 | contig 10262 bp, 8 predicted proteins | sample 1597621 | NCBI WGS metagenome assembly OJNQ01 (sample SAMEA2452137, study PRJEB22498) | human gut metagenome | reverse complement strand
CAGCAAGCCATAGCACCAATGGCTGGAACATCTCCGGTTTCATATACGCCTTTATTGACAGAGAACATCTGCCCACCATTAGCTTGTTGGAGTTTACATGGTTCTCCTAGTATTTCAGAAAATCGTCCCCATGCAAAGGATACGCAGTTAGGCATGACGAATGGATAGTAAGGATAGCTTAGCCCAGAGGGATTATAACCACCAGCTGCTTTTGCTATGTAATATTTATTACTCCTAGATGGAGTTGTATATTTTGGTGTAATGATTGCCATTCTATGATAAACCTCCTACTATCCCTCCAATAAGTCCGCCAACTGGTCCTCCTACCATGAATCCTAATGCGGCACCACCGAGAGTACCTCCGGTATTGAATCCACCATACTGCTCAAGAAACTCTTGCTCTCTTTCTTCGATAGAAGATTGGTCTAACACGAAGAATTGTGGTACTAATAAAGTTTCAAGGTCACTTACTGTATCTATATGGTCGTTCAGCCATAGGTACCAAGTATCTTGATATTTATCCCAGTCAATAGAATTGAGTTCGGTTCTGGTACAATAGAAACCCACTCTATCTTGTAGACCTAATCGGGTTAGCTCCTTATAGTAAGTATCTATTATATTGGAATTAGTTACTTTACTGCCTGGTAGTAATGGATGTATCCAAAGACCTAAAGCTGGAGGGTACAGACGTATTGGAAATGATAATCTATACATTTCGTTCTTAGCTTCTGTGATGTTTCTTGCCTTAGCGTCAAAATATAGCCCGAAAGGTAGGTTTGCGTCTATACAAGCTTGGACTTGAGATTCCAATTTTGGACTATTAAACGTAACCTCGCTATGTATACTATTGTATAAGTACCCAGCCTCTATTAGTACCCCCACAACCCCAATATCTTTCAATCTATTGAAATTTATATTATCTGGACTAGTTCTGTCTAAAGTTATAAGATATGGATCCAGCACTTCATAATTGATAGTTGATGGATCTACGAATCCCGTGGTAGCAGCAGTGTAAGCATTGACAACTTGGCCTTCTAACAAAGCATTAGCCTGAGCATTAGATAACGAAGTGCTAGCACTGGAACTTCCTAATCTTCGATTGACAGAACCAGCAATGAGGCTAAATCTAGATTTCAAGTATGGTCCAGGGCAGGCAGTAGCAGCAAACCATTGGTGCATAGTTAAGTTAGAACCAGACAAAGATCCGGTATAGGTGAGACTAGCGATGCCATTTCTTCTGCATATATCCTCACATAGATTAAGCAGTGCATTATAAGCAGCATTAGAAATAGGCCAGTCTCCACCAGCACTTGAATTGGACACCTCTATGGTGATAGCCCTATGATCATTATCTGGACTGGAGGAAGTCCAAGCTCTTTTATTTTCAGGTACAAATAATCCTATTCTACCACTATTATCAATACCATAATTGTAACTTACTTCCCTACCAGATCTCAATATGGAAGAAAAAACGCTGAGATCGTTGATCACCCCAGCGGCATGATGTATGGTTATTCTGGTTATAGGATACTTTCTAGTATTACAGTTTAAGGTACTAGTATCTATATATGTTGCTAAACTTGAGTTACTCATGTTATCATCCTATTCCATACGGTTCATCATCCACTCGATTATTAGAAAACTCTTGATCCATTTCTGGAGTAAATACTACCTGTGCGAATTCAGCATCTGCTTCTATAACTACAATGTCTACCAGATCTTCATTTGGTAAAACCTGTTCTCCAGTAGCATAAACCATTGGATTATGCTTATAGTAATTCATACTACCTATATGGCATATTCCCTGTGAATTTTCTTCCTTAACATCAATATACTCAAAATGAACGAAATCTTTAGCATCTGCTATCCATTGTCCATTTTGAATGATATCTCCAGGTTGTACTAAACTTCTTTCTATGTGACAGTATCTAAATCCCTGGTAAGCATCATATTGTATGGTGATTTCTAAAGTACCATCTTCGTGATCTTCGCCAATCATTATAACTACACCTTGGCAGGCACTATGAACTGATCTACATTGTATATCTATTCCAGTATGGAATCCTCCATATCGTTTAAACCATTCGTCCGCATCTGAATCAATATATGGGTATAGTACGTTAGAAGTAGTTCTAGTAACAGTGCAATCTGGAATGGTAGTATAGATCATTATCTTACTCCTTAGCTTGTTTGAATATGGGTGAAATCCGGAAATATTTCTCCGAACTCTACTTTGTATGGTGTTTTTATGTTAGAAGTTGTCTGGTAAGAATTGCTCGGGTAAGACCCAGAACCGGATACATATATGTTCTGCCCGGTAGCAACCTGGTTAGCAGAGGACATAACCAATCTCTGCACTTTTAAAGTAGTGGTAAACTCTACAGAAATGTTATGAGTTACCTCTATGATGCTATATATTCCAGAAACCGGAGATAGGGTATTACCATTCATCACTAGTAAAGATATTGGTTGTGCTACTGTATATTCTCTAGTAGATCCAGGTATAGTGATAGTGAAATCCCCGGAGAATTGAGATGCCAAAGCATTTACGTCATTTATAATGTTCGCAGTCTGGAATACATCAGCTAAACTGGAACTCCAGGAGTTAACTACTTCTGTCGCGTTAGCAATGCTATTACCACTACCATCTACGGCGAATCCTACGCTTTTAAAGTTCATATCCGTCATATTATACGCTACCCCATTATAAGACCCGGATAACGACAAAATATTAGTATTTGCGGTACCATATTCGAGGACATCGGAGGCTTGCGAAGTAAGCAATCCAGCATTACTCTTATAATGTATACAACCTGGTTGGGTCATAGTGGGTTCGTCAACCCAATAAGAGAAGGAAGAGCATTGTGGGGTTTCATCTGTAAAGCTCTTTACTAAGTAGTTAGCAAGTGGAGATATAGTCAAGTTATTAACTAGTTGTGATAGCTTCTTTACCCCTGGTATCAATCCGGCAGCATCTCTGCTACCATTCCAGGACTTAGATAGTCTCAGTAACCCTGGAAAATCTGAATAGTTATCTCTACCATCATATGTACCTCTAACATACTTATTAAATGAAGTAGTTAAAGCATTATGATTCACGTAAGTAGGAGCATCATTATGGTCTATATCAAGTTCATAATAGTTAGTAGCCTTGCAGGCGATAGCCAATCCTTCTAGAACTGCAGATGGCTGTACTATACCAGATACCTCTGGTATCCTTAACACCGGCATACTGGTTTGTAGTGCTAACGTAGCATATCCAGTAAGCTCGTAAGACATATATAAACCATTAGTAGACACCTTGAACTGTAAGGTAAAGCCCTGGTAAGATAGATGGTCTCCTACGTTACCATTTTCGTCGAGCCAACCAAACAGGAAGTTCACGGGGATACCAGAGGCATTTTCATAAGAAGCAGCAGATTGAGCGGCACTATATAGCAGAGCTTCAAAGGCTGCTACATTTATACGTCTGCTGCTATCTCCACCTACAGTACAACGTAATGTCCAGTTCGTCATGGACGAAATCTGACTGTTTCCAAGTTCTAGAGAAGAAAATGGTGATGGTATTTCTAGGCCAAAATCATTCAAATTGACACCAGCGAGCATGAATGAACAAAAACTCTGCTTCTTCATGTACCATCACCTCCTACATTATTCCCTACCAAGGTTTAGAGTCAATGGAGAAATAGAAGCGAGAATTTCTCCTTTGTTAAATAATTGAGATATATTTTTAGGTATAGCTAGTTTCATGCCCTCTCTAACAGAAAACCCATCTTCAAGTTGGTTGAAATATGCTATAACCCAGGAGTATTGAGCAGACCCTAAAGTCTTGTAAGCTATAACATCTATTCTATTTTCTTCATGTGCTGGAACTGTATAGTAAGTTACCTCACAGTTAGTAGTAAATGGATTGGAAGTTTCTAGCGCTATAAACCTATCTTCATCATCTTCATTATGGGTTACTTGTCTAAGACCTCTATATCTGCTGATATGGTCGAAATCCCTACAATGACCATACACTATTCCATCGTATGGTATTGTATAATATGGTTTTAAAGTGTTGTAAAATTCTAACATCTGGAACCTCCCTTACTGCCCAATGAGAGGCATAGCTCTAACCGTATCAAAATCAAGGGCTTGCTCAGAAACCTCTGTAATGGTTAATTCTAAAGTAAAGTGGGCGTACCATCCATCTTGAAGAATAGGCCCATCCCAGGTTACATTGACATCTTCTACAATCCCATGTATTAGAGTTCTTCCTTTAACGTATAAAGAAACCGTACCGGCATTTACTACGGAGCCAGTAAATCTTGGGTAGCAGCAAGCTTCGCAAAATCTAATTAGTTCGTTCGCTTTACCATCGCTATGGTCCCCCGACCACATATCCCTATGTAGATTAAATTGATAGGTATTAGACCTTGGACCAGAACTTTGATACAAGTACCATGGTTCATAAGTATATACTAGATCCGGCATAGTAGTATAATTTGCTTTTCTTCCATCAGATACCTCTTCTGGGTAAGCTGGAATGTCTAAACTAGCATTGGCTAAGGAAGAATATAAACTTACGTCTCCCCAAGGTATTGGAAACATCTGCCAAGGATTACTAGCCCCATCTGTAGTACTGTAGGTTATAACATTATTAGTTCTAGTTGCAGAATACTCATTAAAAATAGATGGATGTATATAATGTGGTACGTTTTCCAAGGCGTGCATGGTAGCATCATACACAGTTCTGCCTACGGCTATTCCATTTCCAAGCATGTCTGCAGTAGTTGGTATAGATACAGTATCCGGTATGAGTAACATGTTTGGGAAAGTACTTAACTTAGATAACACCTTCCAACCACTCTCACTTAGCAGGGCTGCAGTTTCAAATACATCGGAACTTTCCGTCAACGTATTTAATATAGTAGATTTTCTTTGCCAGTTTACTACATTACTGGCATCTTGTATCGCCTCTTGGCATCTGTTGAAAAAAGCCTGCCCAATATTTGGGGTTCGGGTCAAATTATTAGCGGCTAAAATATAATCTATATTTCTTTCCCCGACTATATTGATTAGTGAGGAAAGTCTGCTGCTTCTATCTATATTGATATATTGCTTCACAAACTAACCCCCTTATCCGTTAACCGCTAGTTGCTGGAGTCTAAGTGCTTTAAGCACATGGGGTTCTCCAAAAACAGTAGGCGGTCTATGTATCAATTTCTCTTTTGGAATCTTAGCAAGCCATTGGCTGCTTATTAAATAGCAGTTCTTAGAAGCTATAGGAGTGAACTCATCTTCAATATTATCTACGCCCAACATTACCAACATATCGTGCATATCATATTGAGGACTATTTACGGATATAGTATTTCCAAGCATATAAGAATACACCCAGCCTGGCATCATGTAATCCGTATCGTGTATATGGTCGAGTAGATCTTTTAGATGCCACTGTATATCGGCCTTTAATTGTTCGTATTGCTCTTGCAGTTCCGGGCTTACCAGAGGGTAGTTGTAAGACCAGAAATCATTACCGTCATCTGTACCATTCATGAACGCATTACACATCTCTTCATTAGATACCAGATGATAGGGAATGTTAGGAATATAACCCTCTCTTACATATAGAATTTTAATGGTATCATGAACAAGATGTCTATGCATTAGATACACACCCCCTGGAATACATAGAAGGTGTTTGGTTCCCAGCAATCTAGAGAAGTACCAAGAGGTAAACCAGATACAGCATTGATAATATTTACGTCGGTATAGAATGCGATTACGCCTTCCACATTGCTACTAGGGTCGTATATAGAGCTGGCATTGGTTAGAGCAGTAAATTTAGTATCCATTACTCTATACCCAGTATTTCCATCGGGATATGCTTGTACAAATTCTCCACATATCTTTATCTGTCTGGTAAGTTTAGATTTTGGATAAGTTAGACCGGCACCTTGCGGTAGAGTAAACTTAGCAGAGATGATAGACTTGCCCTCTGCAATATTGACAGTACTATTATTCTTGACGTATAGGCCTGCCCCTACAATAGTACCATCTGGTCCAAAGGTGATACTCTGGAGTGCGTATGAATAATGGTTATCGTTTGGAGAAGCTGGTGTCCAGTACTCAATGTTATCTGGAATGATGGGTTCATCTAAGCATCTTACCGTCATATCATTTACCAGAAGATTTGGGTCTGCCTCGTCGAATCTTTCATACCACAAAGATACATTCTGCATCACAGTCAACCTATCAATTACTCCAGCGTCATAATATAGATTACTGTTGTATAGATTGACTTGCATATCCGCTGGAATATTGCTGTCAATTCTAACTTTTTCGCAGTTCATAATATTGATAGTACAATTTTGACCTGGAGTGCCTTTTAAATGGATATAAATGGAGGTATTGAATCTACTATCAATATCATAAATATTTATAGTAGATGCTTCTTCCTCTTGGGCAAGTTCTAATGTAATGTCAATGACCTGGGCGTTATCTGCTTCAGAAGCATGGGTTGCATTAGCAAAAGCTACTCTCTGGTTGACATATTCGTCTAAATTGTTCTGTACCTCTTCATTAGTTATACCGGCAGGACTTTCATAACTTTCGCCTAGTTGATAGGCTAGTACCCCGGATCTTAATAAACTGTAATCTAGTAATCTAAGATGTCCAGTTTCATCCCGGAATATATATCCACCATCTAAGGCAGTTTCTGGTACATTATAGAAACCACCAATGGTATCTTCGGTAGCAAGCCCAATCTGACCAGTTAAATGAATAGCATCTGACCACATCTTACTTTCATCTTCATAAGCAGATGCTACATAGTAGTACATTGTATATTCTTCAGAATCCTCGGTTTCTCTATATTTAATATAGAAGTAATCTGCCCCAACTCTAGCATGATACCCGGTACTTAGATCAAAGTACTCTCCATACGTATCCGCATCTGTAGTATTCGGAGGACCTACAGAGTCTCTAGTATCCCCATACCAGTTAGTGCTAGCAATACACATTCCGTCTAGAGATGATGGAACTTCCATAGTGTTTTCCACTGTGGAATGATACTTGTAGGCAGAAATTACTCCTGGGATAATCATGTACATAGTAGAAGGTGCTCTAACTGCGTCTGCTCCTTCATCCACGGTACTATCTAATCCTACAATTAGATAATCCCCATACTCCCAGTTGCTATTTAGTCTTGGAAGATCTTTTTCTGTGCTGCTACCGGATACGAAATCCAGTTCCGCTTTATATCCGATCTGTTTTCCAGCAGGTAGATTATATAGCTCATTGATTCTTTCTGATACTGCTTTTATATGGTTGGTATAGTTTCTATCAACAGTACCGGAGGTACCAGCTTCATAATCTGCTAATGGCAGATCTAGAACTTTATCTTGATAATACTCTTGCTGTCCCTGGGTGTTAGTTATATCGTAGGGAACTTGCTTATGTGGCATTACTAGTTGCGTCTTACCAATCAAACTAGTGCCAAAGGTAGCCTCCCTTACAGAAGATCGCGTAGTACCAAGTTTTGGAGAAGCGTCCCAGACCATAAGGGAATCTGTAGAATCGCACCAGGTATCCGCTCCAGTTTTTGGGTCTGTACCTTTACCGGAAAAAGTATATAGTTTCTTGAAATGAAGTCCGGTTTTAGTTACATATATATCCGATACCAGTTCGTCCCAGTTCATAATTCTGGAAGATGGAATAAATCTTTCAATGTTCGGGTTCCGTACAAAAGTATTAGAAATAACCTGACTATTCTGTAGTTGGAATTCTCCAAGTTTTAGATGAGCAGTTACTGCATCTTGGGCTACCGGATTACCTTCACCATCTAAATCTCCAGGAAGGATAAATTCTGAGGGAGGAAGGATTACCACTTGGATACCTTCATAAATCATATCGGCATTATATGGCCTTAGAGCTCCTGCCATGGTTTGCTCTGTACTATACATAGCCCTTAAACCTACGCATACAGTACCAGTTGTCATTGGGGCAGTACCATCTATTACGGCTTGCTTCTGCACTTCGGTCATATCAATAACTATCGGGGCTAAAGATTCGATATAGTGTCCATCTACAATAGCCCTACCCTCAGTAATTCTAAAGTGGAGGTTAGATATAATCCCTCCAACTGAATCCGTATAGGGTTCAATAACGAAATCGTCTGGCCCATGTACAAAAGAATGACCAATGATGTATTCTACCTCAGGATTAGTAGAAACCGATTCTCTAGATTTTAGATTATACTCGGTCATCAGTTGACCGCCTTTGGTGTCATTCGCCAAAGGGAATATGTTGGTGCTACCAACTGGGAACACCGAAAGATTCATACAAAAACCTCCTCACAACGGTTTTGTGTGCTATAACTATAGAAGGTGTGATAACCTTTATAACGATCCGGCAGCACCAGTACCGCCCATTAGGCCCATAGATAAGGCTTGCAAAGTATCTGGCAAAGACATAACCCCACCGGTTTGGTTGTTCTGCTGCATAATAGCATTTACTACTATCAATATCTGGGCTAGAATCGCATTGGTTTGGAGTACTGGGTCTTTTAGGAGATCTACAGAGTTCTTATTGAGAGCTTCTGCTAGAGCATACACGGCAGAATCGGATTTATCTCTTTCCTGATTTCTTATCTCAGTGACTGCATTCTTAGCACTTCCGAATGCTTCATTATATACTGTATGGTTCACGTAATAATCAACCCAAGCATCATAGAAGTCTGAGTGTTTAATCCAAAGCTGTGTTGTTATATTCCATCAAGTCGATAAGAATCTGAGTGTTATCTACTAGGATATAACTGTTATCTTTTAGCTCTAGTTGGTATTGCTCGGTATTATCCCAGTACAGGTCCTCTCGCTCTCTGCGCTCCTGCTCCATTCTGGCGCCTTCTTCTACCTGCTTAGATTGGAATCTAGCCTTGACGTCTTCCTCTGAGTATCCAACCTCTTCAAGGGCTTTACTCATATCGCTTATACCATACTTCTTACCAGATGCAGCCCAATCCTCGTAGTTACCCTCATTTTCCATAATGTTCTGCATGTACTCTTCTTCTAGCATCTTATCAATCTTTGCTTTTAGATCTGATTGAGATGCTTCGGTACCGGAGGCGGTATGGGTTTCTACTGCTCCTACAGCACTACCGCCGGTAAGAGAACCAAGTAATGAAGCAGTGGATTTTCCAACAGAGCCCCAACTATATCTTGAGGATACTCCAAAATTACGATTACTGTTGACAGCATCATTTACTGCACCCACTAGTAAGTTGGAATAAGCATTTTGGAACTGCTGTAGCGCACCAGTAGGTGAAGCAGAGAATAGGGGCATAGTAGATAGAACTTTTGCATTAGCATTAGCAATTTGATATAGAGAAGTTCCGCCCATCATATTGATTAAAGATGGTGCTACATTTAAGTCCACACCTCGGGTAGTTAATTGATATAGAGATTGAACATTACCTGTTCCAACCTTACCAAGTTCTAGCAATTGACGGAAATCTGCTTCCATTGCAGCTTCCTCTTGGGCAGCTGCTACGCTATTGACGAGTTTACCAATCCAGGCGAATGGGTTCAACAGATTTATGATGTTATCAATAGTCTTTCTAATACCCTCTAAAAACTGCAGTGCTGCGCCCTTGATTTCAACCCCATAAGTGGTTTCCATCATTTCATTGGCGAGCTGTTCGTCCCACATGTGCTGTTGAATAGCTCTGGCGGCTTCATTATCCAATACATAGGCTAGACCCTCTTCAATCATGTATTTGTTGATCTGGGCCATACGCATCTGTTCAGCGGAAGTAGTGGTTTCGCCTGACTGTAGAAGTTCCATATTCTCAAGCAGTGCTGCGTCATTAACATTCATATTAGCAATAGCATCTGCTAGGTAGTTGAAATCTACTCTGGCAAAAGTGTCCATGGAAAGACCAAAGATATCAGATAGCCCTTCTGCTACTTCCATATACGCATCTTCCGACATGGTTTGCATATTAGCAAGATTTCTAAATAACTCTACAAATAGGCTTTGTGGGTCTTTTGCAAGTTGTTGTAAGAATTGAGTATTAGAAGCATTTACTCCAGCAAGGGATCTTAACGCTACAAGCTGGGAACTATTGCCACCAGTAGCTGCTTGCACTACTGCGTCTGTCAAAGCACTAGCAAGGTCTGGTGCAATAGCTCCGGTAGCAGCAGATACAGCAGTAAGTACACCTGCAATTTGTGCTGGGTCCCCAGTTTTAGAAGTTTGGGCTATTTTAACTGATTCCT
>OJNQ01003020.1_pt1 | contig 10288 bp, 8 predicted proteins | sample 1597621 | NCBI WGS metagenome assembly OJNQ01 (sample SAMEA2452137, study PRJEB22498) | human gut metagenome | reverse complement strand
GCAGTGGATTGCCAATTTCCTTGTCTCCTGGACTTTCCCGATGCTCGATAAGAACCAGTATCTGACCGATACGTTCAATCATGGCATGGCCTACTGGGTTTATGGTGTCATGGGAGTTCTGGCTGCCCTATTTATCTGGAAATTCGTTCCCGAAACAAAGGGTAGGACACTAGAGCAGATGGAACAATATTGGAAATAAATCCGTAAGTTTGCTGTCCGAAAAGACAAGAATCGATGCGCATATTGAAAAAAATACTGATAGGAAGCCGGAACCTGTTGCTGTTCCTGTTTGTTTCTAGTTTGTTGGCTGTGGTGGCATATAAGTTCATACCTGTTTACTACACTCCGCTGATGTTCATCCGCGTCTACGAACAGGTGCGGGATAGCAAGCCCATCAAGCTGGAACACAAATGGATGCCTTTGAAACAAATTGCCCAGCCATTGGCACAGGCGGTCGTGGCTTCGGAAGACAATCTTTTTCTCGACCATGACGGTTTCGATATGATACAGATTCAGAAAGCCCGTGCCGATGCCGAAAAAGGCAAACGTGTACGAGGAGCGAGCACTATCTCGCAACAGACTGCCAAGAACGTGTTTCTCTGGCCCGGAAGGACTTATTTGCGCAAAGGCATCGAGGCTTATTTCACCGTCCTGATCGAATGGATTTGGGGGAAAGAACGTATCATGGAAGTTTATCTGAACTCGATCGAAATGGGAGACGGTATTTATGGTGCTGAAGCAGTCGCACAGGCTCATTTCAAAAAGCCGGCCTATAAACTGACAAAGGCGGAAGCGGCTTTGATCGCTGCGACCTTGCCGAATCCCCGCAAGTTCAACTCTGCAAAACCTTCTCCTTATATGCTGAAACGGCAGACGAAGATCATGTCGCTGATGGGGAAACTGCTTAAGATCGAAATGGGGTATGACAGTGGTGATCCCGATTCTGAATCCGGCAGTAGGAAGGTGCGTAGACGGAAGAAGCTCCGGGCGGAATCCGACACGACGGTCCGTCTGCCCGAAAAAAATATTTACATAAGAACGATAATCATATGAGTCATTTTATATATCACGACCTCGGACGTATCGAATATGAGAAGGCACTGGAACGCCAGACGGTTGCTTTCAACGCCTTGTTGGAAGCGAAAGCACAAGGCAGGACCGGGGAAAACCGGTTGTTTTTCTGCGAACATCAGCCGGTACTGACTATTGGAAAAAGTGGTAAGGACACCAACCTACTGATCCCGAAAGAACTGCTTGTGCAGCGAGGTATCTCTTTCTACCATATCAACCGGGGAGGGGATATCACGTATCACGGTCCCGGACAAATCACCGGATATCCGGTCTTCGATCTCGATACCTGGAAGTTGGGACTCAAGCAATATATTGACAGGTTGGAAGAAACCATTATCCGCTTTTTAGCTATCTATGGCATTAAAGGGGAGCGGCTCGCGGGAGCTACAGGTGTGTGGATCGATCCTGGTGTACCGAGAAAAGCCCGTAAGATTTGTGCGATCGGTGTGAAAAGCAGCCGTTTTGTCACCATGCACGGTTTTGCTTTGAATATAAATACCGACTTGGATTACTTCTCTTTGATCAACCCTTGCGGTTTTAAAGATAAAGGGGTTACTTCGCTTGAGAAAGAGATGGGGATGGAGCAGGATTTTGAAGAGGCCAAAGCACGTCTTCATTCACTTTTCACTGAAATGTTTCCGGAATGATGGAACCGTATGTTATTCATTTTGCCCCATTGCAGGGTTATACCGACTCGGTTTATAGGGAAGCACATGCACAAATATTCGGAGGTGTCGAAACCTATTACACTCCGTTTGTCCGTCTCGAAAAGACTGGCTTTCGCAATAAGGAGTTGCGGGATCTTGTACCGGAAGCAAATACATCCGCCTCACTTGTTCCCCAGATGATCGCAGTTTCGCCCGAAGAGTTCCGCCGGATTGCCGGTTTGTTTCGTGAATCAGGGTACCGGCATGCTGATATTAATTTGGGTTGTCCTTTCCCGATGCAGGCACGACAACATCGGGGAGCGGGTATCCTGCCTTATCCGGATGAGGTGAAAGTGTTGTTGGAAACGATTTTTGAATTCCCGGAGATACAATTCTCGGTCAAACTGCGGTTAGGTTGGGATTCTCCTGAGGAGGCGCAAGCGCTTCTTCCTTTTTTGAACGGATTGCCCCTCACACATCTCACATTGCATCCCAGGATCGGTACGCAGCAATATAAAGGAAAGACTGACCTGAGTGCCTTCTCCCGATTTTATGATTCATGCACGCTTCCGCTTTTCTATAATGGAGACATCCGGACTTTGCCGGATATTCGTTCGTTAACCGGACGTTTTCCCCGTTTGAAAGGTATCATGATAGGACGTGGTCTGCTGTCTTCTCCTTGGCTGGCAACGGAATATATATCCGATACCCCGCTTACCGCTCAGGAGAAGATAGAGAAGTTGTCTGCTTTCCATACCTTACTGTTAGCGGGCTATTCTTTCCGTCTGGAGGGAGGCGAACACCAGGTACTCGACAAGATGAAGACCCTTTGGGATTACCTGTTGCCGGATGCAGAGAAACGGCTCCGGAAAAAAATATTGAAAAGTTCCCGGTTGGCAGATTATCAAGAGGCAGTGCGGAATTTGATTTACGACACCTCGATCACTGCCGGGCAATGATCCGAATGAACAGCCTCATTTAAAATATACGCTTTTTCCACTTGTGCTTTCATCGGTTCGCTGACCATGCAATAGTCAATACGCCAGCCCTTGTTTTTGGCACGAGCGCTGAAACGATAACTCCACCAAGTATATTCCTGTTTGTCCGGGTTGAGGAGGCGGAACGTGTCAATATAGCCGGCATCCAGGAAACGAGTCATCCATTCCCGTTCTTCCGGAAGGAAGCCGCTGTTCGTCGCATTGCGTACTGGGTCATGAATATCAATCGGTTCGTGGCAGATATTGTAGTCTCCGCATAAGATCAGTTTCGGACGCGATTTTTGTAGTTCCATTACATAGTTCTGGAAATCTTCCAACCATTCCATCTTGAATGCCTGACGCTCATCGCCGCTCGTACCCGAAGGGTGGTAAACGCTGATCACCGACAGATCCCCGAAATCGGCCCGGATGAAACGCCACTCGTTATCGTATTTTTCGATTCCCATTCCATATTCTACATGGTCCGGTTCTCGGCGGCTCAGGATTGCGACTCCGCTGTAGCCTTTCTTCTGTGCACTGAAAAGCCATGCTTTGTAGCCAAGTGCTTCAAATGCTTCGGCTGGATATTGTTCTGGTTGTAACTTGGTCTCCTGCAGGCAAAGTACGTCGGGTTGTTCTTGTGCCAGCCATTCGGGCAATCCTTTTCCTACGGCGGCACGCAGGCCGTTTACATTGTATGTTATAATTTTCATCTCCTAATACTTATTTTAATGATAAGACAAATGTAATGTATTTTCTTCTATTGACATATTTTCAGTGAGGTAACCTCACCAAAATATAATTTCTCCTTTTTCACAGGGAGGAAACTTTCGGCACAGTTATCAAAATGACACCTCTTTCCTATCTAAATTGAATTAATAGGGCATCCTAATCTTGCCAAAACGTAAGAACAGTATGGATCGGAATTTTCGATGAAATAGAAAAATGGTGTAAAAAGGAGGGATTGTTGATTTTGTTCTGTTACAAGTTGTTTTGAACAACTGGAACTATCATTCTCATATCCCTGTTATAAATATAGTTTGGACATATTTAAAATTATAGTTATGGCAAAAAGAAATAAGTTAGCCGTCTTTTCAGTGGTAGCTTTAAGCATGATGTTTTTTGCAGAGCAAAACAAAGCTTGTACGCGTGCGGTCTATCTGGGACCGGATGATATGATCGTGACAGGGCGGACGATGGATTGGAAAGAGGATCCGCAATCGAATATTTACCTTTTCCCTCGGGGAATGGAGAAACGGGGAGGGGTTACGGACAATACGGTGACGTGGACTTCCAAATATGGGAGTGTCGTGACTGCCGGATATGATATCGGAGTTTGTGACGGTATGAATGAGAAAGGCCTGGTGGCGAACTTGCTTTTCTTGACCGAATCCTCTTATCATCGTCCGAATGATAGTCGTCCGGTGATGGGATTGAGCATCTGGACACAATATGTCTTGGATAATTTTGCGACGGTGGACGAAGCTGTGAATGAATTGAGCCTGGAAACTTTCCGTATCGATGACCCTGATTTACCTAACGGAGCAAAATCGACTTTGCACCTCTCGATTTCGGATGCGACCGGGAATAGTGCCATCTTTGAATATATCAACGGCAATCTGATTATTCATGAGGGACGAGAATGCCAGATAATGACAAATTCCCCTACCTATGACAAACAGTTGACTTTGAATGATTACTGGAAAGAGATTGGCGGTCTGGTTATGCTACCCGGGACAAACCGTGCTTCTGATCGCTTTGTCCGTGCATCGTTTTATATCCAGGCATTACCGCAAACCGATAATTTCAGGCAGGCTGTTGCCGGAGTTTTTAGTGTGATGCGCAATGTTTCGGTTCCTTTGGGAATCTCTATCCCCGAACAGCCTAATATTGCTTCGACTCGCTGGCGTACGGTAGCGGATCAAAAAAATAAAGTGTATTATTTCGAGTCAACGCTTAGCCCCGATATTTTTTGGATCAATTTCAAAGATTTGAATTTTAAAACCGGAGCTCCGGTGAAGAAGTTGACGCTCACGGGTAGAGAGATTTATGCGGGTAATGCCGCCGGAAGGTTTCAGGCTGGAAAGTCACTTCACTTTCTGTTTGGGATATAGAAGGTTGTTTTGTATTTTTATGTCCGAATAAAAATGAGAGTAATATGATAGGAGCAATAGCCGGAGATATTATCGGTTCCGTATATGAGTTTGATAATATAAAGACAACGGTTTTTCCGTTATTTACCAGGAAAAGCAATTATACGGACGACACGATTATGACGGTTGCCGTGACTGACTGGCTATTGTATGGAGGGAATCTCGTGCAAGTTATGCATCGTTATGGCAGGGAGTTTCCGTGTCCGATGGGAGGCTATGGAGCACGTTTCGGGCAATGGCTTTGTGAAACGAATCCACAGCCTTATAACAGTTGGGGGAATGGTTCGGCTATGCGGGTTAGCGCAGTTGGGTGGGCTTTTGGTTCATTGGAAAAAACATTGCAAGTGGCTGAAGAAACGGCTGCCGTTTCCCATAACCATCCGGAAGGGATCAAAGGGGCTCAAGCTGTGGCTGCTGTCATCTATCTGGCTCGTACAGGAAAAAGCAAGCAAGCTATCCGGGAATACATTGAAACGACTTTTTTATATGATTTGAATTTTTCCTGTGACGAGATCCGGCCGGACTATTGCTTTAACCCAAGTTGTCAGGGAACTGTCCCGGAAGCGATTGTCGCTTTTTTGGAAAGTACGGATTTTGAAACTGCAATTCGTTTGGCCATTTCTCTCGGTGGCGATTCAGACACGTTGGCCTGCATTACGGGAGGGATAGCAGAAGCTTTTTATGGAATGTCTGAAGATTGGAAAATCGAAGTGTTGAGACGGTTGCCAGAGGCTTTTGTCGAAGTTGTTGAAGAATTTTATCAAAAAATATGATTGTAGGATTTCTTTTTTTGTACATTTGCGATATTCTTTATTGATGAAAACCTATTTATACATTTGAATATGAAACGAGTTCCCTTTTTTTACTATATCATGGCATGCCTGTTATCCATATGCATTACTGCGTGTGATAAGGAAGAGCAATTGATTGAAGATGAAATCCCGGAGATGATTAAGGCTGATCTCTCAAAAAGATATCCTTCTGTGGAAATCCTGAATTATCAGGAATATTCGAATTTTTCTCAAATAAATGTTATAGATAAAGACCAAAATGAAGCTTCGATCTGGTATGTGGATGATATTTGGAAAATGACTCGCACGAAGATTGCTGATTTCAACCAGCTTTCGCTTGAAGCACAAACTGTTTTTGAAAATTCCAAGTATCGTTTTGCCCAATTTGAAAATATATACAAAACGGAGCGGGAGGGGATGGATAGAAGCCTTTATACATTACATTTCCTGTATCAGTGGAAAAATGTTAAAGATATGACACATTACGTTTGTCTGAATGATGACGGGATGTTCTTGGCTGTATATACATGGACACCGAATGACTCTACCTGGTTTGTTGATTTGCCGAAGGCTCATTTTGACTTTATCTATAAGAAATATGACGGTTCTGAAATTAGAGGATATCAGAATAATGGAGGATATTATGATTATTTTGTCCTTCATAACGACACCCTTAAATTTGTTTCTTTTAGAGGAGAGGTTGAAACTGATTATTATTTTTGGAAAGAGACAAGGTATGAAATCAGTTTAGATACGAAAGTCCCTGATAATGTGGCCAGGGTCTTGAAACGGGACAATCCCGATTTTGTTTATACAAACCTTTATTATATTGAATCTCCTGAAGGGAATGCCTATTTTTTCCAAGATAAGAATGATGACCGGGAATTAGGATACACTATTGCCGAAGATATTTCTTAGATTTATATTTCTGAAATTCTATAAGTAGAAAAGTCCCGTCTTGACAAGGTAAAAGTAAACCTTTTTCCCAGCCGCCTTGTTCTTTTCCCGAAAACATGTAAAAAACGGCGTGAAACGAGACTGTTCGACAGGCTCTTTTAATGCGAAGTTTTAAAATATATGACAAAATGGCATATTTTGTTTCTGGTACTTGTTTTGTAGGAATGTCTGTGGAATTTAGAAATAAAAATAGAATTGAAAGGAGTATAACTATATGAATTTAAACAATTTTACAATTAAATCACAGGAGGCAGTTCAGCAGGCCGTGCAACTTGCTACCCAGAATGGGCAGCAGGCGATCGAAGCCGTACATTTGCTGAAAGGTGTCATTATGACGGGTGAAAGTGTGACCAATTTCATCTTCCAGAAACTGGGTGTCAATATCCAGAATCTGAATCGTGTATTGGATGCGCAGATCAGTTCGCTACCGAAGGTATCAGGCGGAGAACCTTACCTGTCAAGTGAAGCAAATACTGTTTTGCAGAAAGCAATCGGCTATTCATCCAAAATGGGAGACCAGTATGTGTCTTTGGAGCCGATTATTTTGGCCTTGTTCACGGAAAAGAGCACTGCTTCTCAAATTCTGAAAGATGCCGGTATGACGGAGAATGAATTACGCCAAGCGATTGAAGAATTGCGGAAAGGGAATAAAGTAACCAGCCAGTCGGCCGAAGACACATATGATGCACTGGGGAAATATGCGATCAATCTGAACGAACGTGCCCGTAGCGGCAAGTTGGATCCGGTGATCGGTCGTGACGACGAAATTCGCCGTGTACTTCAGATCCTGAGTCGTCGTACGAAAAACAACCCGATTTTGATTGGTGAACCGGGTGTTGGTAAGACGGCGATTGCCGAGGGGCTTGCTCATCGTATCGTCCGGGGTGACGTACCGGAAAATTTGAAATCGAAACAGATTTTCTCTTTGGATATGGGAGCTTTGGTTGCCGGGGCCAAATATAAGGGCGAATTTGAAGAACGTTTGAAAGCTGTAGTGGGTGAAGTGACTAAATCGGATGGGGAAATCATTCTTTTTATCGATGAGATCCATACATTGGTCGGTGCCGGTAAGGGCGAAGGTGCGATGGATGCCGCCAATATCCTGAAACCTGCTTTAGCTCGTGGTGAATTGCGTTCGATCGGTGCGACGACGCTGGATGAATATCAGAAGTATTTTGAGAAGGATAAGGCGCTCGAACGTCGTTTCCAGATTGTTATGGTGGACGAACCGAACGAATTGGATGCTATTTCCATCCTGCGTGGTTTGAAGGAAAAATATGAAAACCACCATAAGGTCCGTATCAAAGATGATGCCATCATTGCAGCCGTCCAGTTGTCTACACGATACATCACTGACCGGTTCTTGCCCGATAAGGCGATCGACCTGATGGATGAGGCAGCAGCCCGTTTGCGTTTGCAGATCGACTCTGTGCCGGAATCTCTCGACGAGGTTTCCCGCCGTATCAAGCAACTGGAAATCGAGCGTGAAGCGATCAAGCGTGAAAATGATAAAGGAAAGCTGGAACAGCTCAATAAGGAAATTGCCGACCTGAAGGACGAAGAAACGAAACAGAAGGCTCAGTGGCAAAGCGAAAAAGAGCAGATCAATAAGATTCAGCAGAATAAGATTGATATCGAAAACCTGAAGTTTGAAGCCGATAAGGCCGAACGTGAAGGCGACTACGGTAAAGTAGCCGAAATCCGTTACGGAAAGATCAAACAAAAGGAGGAAGAGATCAGGGAAGTCCAGGAGAAACTGAAGACGATGCAAGGTGCTTCCGCCATGATCAAGGAGGAAGTGGACAGTGAAGATATCGCCGATGTGGTATCTCGTTGGACGGGAATTCCTGTCAGCAAGATGATGCAGAGTGAAAAGGAAAAATTACTCCATCTGGAATCTGAATTGCACACGCGTGTGATCGGGCAGGAGGAGGCCATCAGTGCTATTGCTGATGCAGTGCGTCGTAGCCGTGCCGGATTACAGGACCCGAAACGACCGATCGGTTCATTTATTTTCCTCGGTACGACAGGTGTCGGTAAGACAGAGCTGGCCAAAGCGTTGGCGGAATATCTGTTCGACGACGAGAATATGATGACGCGTATCGATATGAGTGAATATCAGGAAAAGTTTAGTGCGACTCGTCTGATTGGTGCGCCTCCGGGATATGTCGGCTATGATGAAGGTGGCCAGTTGACGGAAGCAATCCGCCGTAAACCTTATTCGGTCGTTCTATTTGATGAGATCGAAAAGGCTCATCCGGATGTATTCAATATCCTTTTGCAGGTATTGGATGATGGACGGCTGACCGACAATAAGGGACGTGTCGTCAACTTCAAGAATACGATCATTATTATGACCAGTAACATGGGATCGTCCTTGATTCGTGAAAACTTCGAGAAGATGACACCCGAAACGCACGATCAGGTAGTGGATGAAACGAAGGTCCAGGTGTTGGAATTACTGAAGAAGACAATTCGCCCAGAGTTCCTGAACCGTATCGATGACATCATCATGTTTACTCCGCTCAACGAAGAAGAGATCCGCAAGATCGTTACCCTTCAGTTGAATAGCGTGAAGAAGATGCTGGCTCAGAATGGCATAGCCCTGGAATTTACAGACGCGGCTCTGGCGTTTATCTCGGACAAAGGGTTCGACCCGCAGTTCGGTGCCCGTCCTGTAAAGCGTGTCATCCAGAAGTATGTCTTGAACGAATTGTCCAAAGAGTTGCTGGGCGGAACGGTCAATAAAGATCGCCCGATTATAATCGACAGCGACGGTAGCGGCCTGGTCTTTAAGAACTGACCGAAGATGGTTTGATTGATATATATTTATGTAAAAGGCTTGCTCTCAAAAGGGGGCAGGCCTTTTTTTGTTGGTTCGGATGTCCTATCTTTGCAGAAACGTTCGATACAATGCACAATCCATTACAAGTTTTGAAACATTACTGGGGCTATGACGGGTTTCGGCCGGGACAGGCTGAAGTCATAGACAGTATTCTGTCCGGGCACGACACATTGGCGCTTATGCCGACAGGAGGAGGTAAATCCATTACTTTCCAGGTTCCGGCATTGGCGAATCCGGGTATTTGCCTTGTGGTCAGTCCGCTTGTCGCTTTGATGAAGGACCAGGTGAAGAACCTGCAAAAGCGAGGCATTCTGTCGGCGTTTATCAGTTCGGAGATGCCGCATTGGGAGATTTTGCAACAACTGGATAATTGTATCTTGGGAGATTATAAGTTCCTTTATATTTCTCCCGAACGTATTTCCTCCGAACTGTTTCAGGAGAAGTTGAAGACCTTGTCCCGCAAAGTGAATTTGCTGGTCGTGGATGAAGCGCACTGTATCTCCCAATGGGGAAACGATTTTCGCCGGGACTATCGTTTGATCGCGGATATCCGCGACGTCATACCGCATGTTCAGGTAATTGCCGTAACAGCTTCAGCCACGGCAGCTGTGGTTGCCGATATCTGCGAGCAGCTCCATTTTCGCAAAGGATATAGGATATTCAAGACCTCTTTCGAGCGGAAGAATCTTTCGTTTGTAGTTCGTAAGACAGACAATAAATTAAAGGAAATTTGTCATATCTTATCTGCCGTACCCGGCGCATCGCATTTGTTGGCGACGACGATCTGAGGACGCTCCGAAAGCTCGGCACCATACTGCTCGAGCTCACGGTTGATGATGCGATAGTC
>OJNQ01003017.1_pt1 | contig 10295 bp, 7 predicted proteins | sample 1597621 | NCBI WGS metagenome assembly OJNQ01 (sample SAMEA2452137, study PRJEB22498) | human gut metagenome | reverse complement strand
GGCTGACTGGGAAAAGTTTGCATCGTATGCGTTCAACAAATCACATGCTACTTGTTATTCGTGGGTAGCTTATCAGACGGCATATCTGAAGGCCAACTACCCGTCAGAGTACATGGCCGCTACGATGAGCCGGAATATTTCGAACATCACTGAAATCACGAAGCTCATGGATGAGTGCAAGTCGATGGGCGTAAAGGTGCTGGGACCGGATGTGAACGAAAGTAACCTGAAATTCTCAGTCAACTACCGTGGTGACATTCGTTTCGGATTGGGAGCCATTAAGGGAGTAGGTGAGTCGGCTGTGCAGAGTATTCTGGACGAAAGACGGAAAAACGGTGAGTTCAAAAATATCTTTGACTTTGTGCAGCGTGTAAATCTGTCGGCTTGTAACCGTAAGAACATTGAAAACCTGGCGTTGGCCGGTGGATTTGATAGTTTCTCAGGTATCAAGCGTGAGGATTTCTTTGTGAAAAATGCGAAGGATGAATCCTTTTCAGATATACTGGTGCGTTATGGTAACAAATACCAGTTGGATAAGGCCGCCGCTGCCAATTCTCTATTTGGGGGAGAACATGAGGTAGAAGTAGCTACTCCGGAGATTGTGCCGGCACCGTCGTGGAGCGATTTGGAGCGCTTGAACAAAGAACGTGATTTGGTAGGAATTTATTTGTCGGCTCACCCGCTGGATGAGTTTGCCGTGATTCTGGAAAATGTGTGCAACGTACACATGGCCGAACTGACCGACTTGACCCCGCTGCAGAACCATGACCTGGTGCTGGGAGGAATCGTGACTGGAGTACGTGAAGGATATACTAAGACGGGAAAGCCTTACGGCATTGCAAAAGTGGAAGATTACTCAGGAACGGCAGAATTTGCTTTCTTCGGTAACGAATGGGTGGAAAAGAAGAACTTTTTCATGGAAGGTATGTTCCTTTTCATGAAAGGAAAGTGCCAGCCCAAGCAGTGGAAACAGGAGGAGTGGGAAGTGAAAATCAACAGTATCGAACTGCTTCCTGAAGTGAAGGAGAGAGTGGTGGAAAAACTGACGGTAACAGCTCCGCTTTCAGCCATAGATGACCAGTTGATCATGGAATTTTCTTCTTTGGTGAAAGACAGTCCGGGTAATGCCGAACTTCATTTCCTGGTTCGGGATGAAGACGGGCAGATGTATGTAAATCTGATGTCACGCACGATGAAAATTTCTGTACAGAAAGAGCTGGTCAACTATTTAAAAAACCAGCCATTGTTGGACTATAAAATAAATTAGTATATATTTGCGTAGAGAACTTAAAAACATAGATAATTATGGCATTGAATATTAAAGATGACAACTTTGAGGCTATTGTAGCTGAAGGTAAACCAGTGGTGTTGGATTTTTGGGCTACATGGTGTGGTCCTTGCAAGCAAATTGCTCCATATATCGAAGAACTGGCAGAAGAGTATAAGGATAAGGTAAATATCGGTAAATGCGATGTAGACGAAAATGCAGACCTTCCTGCACAGTTTGGTGTGCGCAACATTCCTACCGTATTGTTTATCAAGAACGGAGAAGTTGTGGACAAACAAGTAGGAGCTACCACTAAATCTGCTTTGCAGGCAAAGGTAGAAGCTTTGTTGAAATAACTAAAAACAGATAAGTTATGGGAATGGAAGACGATTTCTTGTTGGAAGATGAGGACGATGAAAAAACCATCGAGTTCATAAAGAACTATTTGCCTCAGGACATGAAAGAGGCTTTCTCGGACGATGATTTGTATTACATCTTAGATTTGATTGTAGATTATTATACCACGAGTGGTTGTCTGGATGCACAGCCGGACGATGAAGGGTATATCAACATCGATCAGGATGAGATTGTGAACTACATCGTTAAAGAGTCTGCCAAGGATGGAATGGGCCCGTTTGACCCGGATGCAATTTTCTTTGTCGTACAGGGTGAAATGGAATATGGCAATCAGTTGGGACAAGTAGAGTAACAAAGTACCATATTATCATAAAAAAATCCGGAGCTGTTTTTCAGTTCCGGATTTTTTTATGAGGTAATTTAATAAGGAAGAATATCCGAAAGTATCTTTTGCTGATACCAGGGATCATCAATTTCCTTTAATTGTTTTGCCAGTTCCTGGTAAAGTTCTTTCACAATTTCCGGATGCTCTTCCGGTGAAAGATTTTGCAGCTGATAAGGATCTTTGACATCATCAAACAAAAGAGTTTTTGTCAGTTTGTTTTCTCTGTCGATGTATAATGCCAATGTGTACTGCTGCGTCTTGATACCTCTGGAACGGGGGAAATAAGAAATGACATTTCCGTCTTTATCTTTATCTCCATCCATATTTTGGATGTATAAAGCACCCGTAGGGCGAGCGACGGTCTGCACGGAATCTTCATAGAAAATCGGTGCGTAATTACTTCCCTGTACGTTTGCTGGAATATCCTTGTCCAAGTTGCAAAGTCCCAGCAGGGTAGGCATAATGTCTGGTGAAGACAACAACAAGTTGTCAACACGGGGACGTATGTGCTGTGGATAACGGACAAGGAATGGCACGTTCATGGATTCAGCATACGGTGAATTTTTGGGGTCATCCGTAAACTGACTGCACATGGTTTCTCCATGGTCGGAGGTAAATACCACGATTGTATTTTTATCGAGTTTCAGCTCCTTCAAGCAATCCAGAATTTGTCCGAAAGCACGGTCTACTCCACTGACAGATGCAAAATAATAACGGGCTGATTCAGCTTTTTCCCGCTGTCTGTCTGCATTGGGACGAATCAGCAGGCTGTCAATTGGCTGGTCTTTATACAGATTGAAGTCTTCTTCCATGCAGTCGTCCAAAGAGCGGTATGGACTATGAGGGGGATTCATGCCGATCATGATAAAGAACGGTTTTTTCGGGTCACGTTGGTTCTTGTCATTACGCAGGTAGGAAATGACTTGTTTGGCTTCGTGAAGCGGAGACCATTCTTTCGGGTCATGACGTTTCCCGTCTGTATCCCAATAATGAGGGTTCTTATGCTCATCGAATGTACCGTAAGAGTACCAGTAGTTGAAGCCATGACGGCGTTCTTTCGGCGTATAGGCATCCCAAGCCGGAACACGGTCTTCTACATAGTGACCGGGACGTTGCGGATCATTCGGTGTAGGAAAGTCTGCGTGCAACTTACCAAAGTAAGCACAGTCATACCCAGACTTTTTGAACACATCGCTTATGCAATCCACATCAGTACGCAAAGAACTGATAGGGCGGTTTGAATTACAATTTAAAGGAATCCCACTCTTATTGGGATACATACCCGTCAGCAACATACCACGGTGAGGACTACTCAACGGACAGTTACTTTGGGCGGAACTCAACACCAGCGCTTCACGGGCAAAGCCATTCAGGTTAGGTGTATGCACTGGGTCATTGCGGAAGTTGACCTTGTCGCGGAACCCGTCTTGTCCCCAAAACTCCATTGCCTGATTACGGTACTGGTCGGGGAAGACATAAATAACATTTGGAAGTTGTGCCTGGTCTTCTTGCTGGGTTTTGCAACCTTGCAAGGCAAACAGGCCCAAGCCTCCCCAAAACAAACTAAACCGATTGATTATCATTTTTCTAAGTCTCTTTTACGCATGATTCCTTCCAGGAAATAATAGTCTGCATAGTTCAATGGAACATCAATTTCAGCACCATGAGGAATACTACCTACAGAGTGCATCAGGATGAAATTGCCATTAGTACCCACTTCAGCACGGTAAGCCGGAGAACCAAGGTTTTCCATGATTTTATCTGCGGTTTCTTTATAGTTCTTGCCGGGAATGTATGTGCTCAGTTCATACAAAGCAGATGCCGTACAAGCCGCTGCAGAGGCATCACGCGGTTCATTCGGAATATTAGGAGCATCGAAATCCCAATAAGGAACAAGGTCTTCCGGCAAGTTCGGATTATTAAAGATAAAATTATAAATCTTCTCAGCCATATCCAGATACTTCTGATCGTGGGTATAGCGATAACACATGGTATATCCGTAGATAGCCCAAGCTTGTCCGCGCGCCCAAGCTGACTCATCAGCATAGCCTTGTGCAGTTTGTTTCTTACGCACCTCACCGGTTACAGGATCATAGTCCACTACATGATAACAACTATTATCGTCACGGAAGTGATTCTTCATGGTCGTATCAGCATGTTTCACGGCAATGTTATAGTAAGTAGAATCTCCTGAAAGTTTGGAAGCTTCGAATAACAGTTCCAGATTCATCATATTATCTATGATAACCGGACATTTCCAACCACGTTGCGCCTGCCAACCTTTATCTGCATCCCAAGATTGAAGTACTCCTGCTGCCGGCCGGAAACGGGTGGAAAGGGATTTTGCAGTCTGGATTATTACAGGTTTATATTCCTCTTTATTAGCAAAACGGTATCCGTTCAGGTAACTGCAACCCACCATAAAACCTACATCATGATGCCAGGTCAGGTATTGTACAGAGTCTAATGCTTCAGTATACTTTTCAGCCAACGGCAACCATTTCTTGTCACCCGTCAGTTCATAGGTATACCAGATATTACCGGGAAAGAAACCGGAACACCAGTCATCAATGGGTACATACACAATGCTACCGTCTTTGTTAATGGTTCTTGGATTCAGAATTTTTCCTGATTTCTCAATAATGTCGGTCTGAATGGTCTCCTGTGCCACCGCATTATCAATATTCTCTTGGATAAAGTTGCTTTCGGCCTGCTTCTGACCTGTGCAACCCGCCAGAACAAGGAGAGATACTCCCAATGTCGTGAGGATTGTTTTCATAATAATGATTTGTTTATTAAAGTTTCGTATTCTTTCGTCAGCAAATGTAGCGCAGGTTTACAGAAAAGACCCTCCTAAATTATACAGGAAAAGGGCAAAATTGTTACATTTGCGCATAAATCATACAGATTGAACTTTTTAATCATATCAAAACATGACTCCACAAGAATTTTTCAAAAAAGATCTCTTTGCAGAACAAACCGGTGTAGAATTGCTGGAAGTGCGCGAAGGATATAGTAAAGCATGCCTTGTTATCACAGAAAATCACCTCAATGCAGGACATCGTACACAAGGAGGCGCCATTTTTACCCTTGCCGACCTGGCACTGGCTGCCGCAGCCAATTCGCATGGTTCACTGGCATTCTCCCTTTCTTCCAATATTACCTTTTTGCGTGCCAGCGGTCCGGGCGACACGTTGTATGCCGAAGCACGCGAACGATACATCGGACGTACTACCGGATATTATCAGATAGACATCACCAACCAAAATGGAAAGCTGATTGCTACCTTTGAATCCAGCGTATTCCGAAAAGGCGATCCGCTACCGTTCAGCGTATAGAGCTACAAGCTACGAGTGGCTGCGCTATGTTCCGAAAGGTGCTTGTAGCTTGTAGCTCGTAACTATTTCACTTCTTCCTCACAGCCGAAGTCATCGGATAGCGGTTCCCCTGTACACTCTTAAAGAATGCCTTTGCCGAACCGAAGTTAAGATACATATCCAGACGGATGGGAAGATGATTCTTATCATCTGAGATAAAGAAAGTAATCACCTCTTTCTCTTTTCCCTTCTTATATTCCACAAAAGAGAATACAAGGCAACGGTAAATCGTATCATTATTGGCCTTCACCTCCTCTTTTCCACGATAAATCAATGTTTGTTCTTCTACCTTGCGCCCAGTAGCCATAGGGAACTGAATTCGGTCGCCTATTTTATAATCTGCCGGATCGTAAGAACGCGCCTGTGCCAGGATACTCAACATATCGAAGATACAACGGCTGTCACTGTATTCCATCTCTTGCGGATCGCGAACCGGATTGTGCCAGATACGCCTCTGCTTCACGTTAGATACACCATCCTTATAAGAGAACCACGCCTCATCCACTGTATAGCGGTCTCCCTCTTCGGCCGCCTTACGGAAATAAAGCGGTTCCAGTTTCTCACTGACATAGCATGTCAGCGTATCACGCATCTTAAAAAAGAAGTCCGTCTTTTTGCTACCCACCGAAAGCAGATTGAAACGGTAAGCAGGTTTCGACTGATAAGTCGTGGAGAAGGTTGTCAGACTTGCCAGCCCTACCTTCTTCCAGATAAACTTCCAGTTAAAATATAAATCATACATCACATGCTCACCGGATTGGAATGCGGTGTTTTCTGCCGTACATTGTGCTTTGGCAGGTGTAGCAATAGCAAGTAACAGAGCCCCCAATAGGCAGAATACCCATCCGCGTTTACCGGCGATTGCCGGAGTTGCGGTTATTCTGATTTTTCTTTTTCTTGTCTTCATCTGGTTTTTGTTTTTTGAGTTCTCCCGGTTTCTGTTGATCCAGCGGCCTATCATGTATATTCCAACTCTGTGTCAAGTCAAAATTAGCTTTCAATTCTAACACCTGATAGTAATAATACACTTCTTCCGGTTGCCGTTTATCTTCATATTTTCCGGTGTCCCATACACCGTTTCCATTCCTGTCATTAATGAGGCGTGCACTATATTTACCTGGATTCAGGAAGTAAAAATCCGCCCTGCCATTGACGACTGGCACCGTACGCACTACCTTGTCCTGTGCATCCAGCAAATCAACAAATGCCAGTGAGTCCGCACCGCTCACATCAAAGAATATCTGTCCATATTCTTCAGGCTTCTTCACCTTGAATTCTTTCTTTACCTTATCGGTGAAAAGGCCGTATATTCCTTGGAAAGCCGTAGAATCCACCTCAAAGGTATAACTTTCACCGGGTTCCCAATCCGCATATACATTGTAACGCATTAGGTTCAATGAGTCCGGAATAAAGTCGAAAGGAACATCACGCCACAAGCTGTCTATCTTCTGTTTCAGATGAACTGTGCTATCAGCAACACTTGCCAGCGGTTCAGTGAACGTAAGGGAAATATAATCATAAATATCCATCGTACCCGGCGCATATACATCGACAGGTAAGAATACCGTCGGCTCTACATACTCCTTGCCTTCCTTTTCAGCTTTCTTTTTGGCCTTTTCAAGCTCTTTCTCTTTCTTCTCGCGTTCTTTCTCCAGTTCCTTTTCCGATTTAGGTCTAAGTTTCGACACAAGTTTCAGTGTATCCGTACGGGGAACCAACTGATTTAGTGTATCTGTATAGAGATACGTAAGACTCATCTTCAAAGTATCCATCTTATAAATCAGAGAATCTCTTATCCAGTATTGGAGTGTATCAATGCGGCCGGTAGGCTTCTCCACGATAAAAGCATCGGTTTCATCGAAATTCAGTCCCTTCAATAATGGTAAGCTATCTGCCGGAGCCGAGAAATAAAAAGAGAACTTCCGAGGTTCAGGGCGCTCACTCTTTATGAGACGTTGCGATAAAGTAAGCTCCTTGAAGCAACGCAATATAACATCATCCGGAGAATAGTGGGTATACATCTTCTCCATAATCGTATCTATCGTCAAAGAGTCTTTCCAGAGTGTATCAAAACGCATCCGCTGATCCATAGAAGGAATAATCAGGGAGTCTTCGAAAGCAATCACCTCGGTGGGCTGACTATAATAGAAGTTCTGGTCGGCATCCTGCAATCCATAGATACGGTATTCACCCGGAGCGACACCTCGAATCGTAAAACGTCCGCGGCTATCGGTACGACCTACACGTTCGAAAGGTAACGTTGTAAAGGCAGAATCCGCCAGATTGGAATGCATACCTACCAGCATACCTTTCACCGGTTCCAGATTGAATGCATTCAGTACGGTGCCGGATACCGCCATTGAGTCAATTACAGAACCGGTAGAGAAAGTAAATCCGAAATCAGGCAACGGATTACCTTCATTATTGTCCTGAACGGCATCCGAAAAGTCTATCGAGTAAGTAGTATTCGGCTTGAGAGTATCCTTCAAAGTAATCACAATTTTCTTTCCATTGGATTTTATCTCCGGCTGCTGCACCTGTGGAGGAGAAATCACAATCTTCTCACCCGGTTTATCAAGCTTGATGAATTCATCGAATTCAATCGTTATTTTTTTCCGGCTATTATTGAGCGCACCCGGCAAAGGTGTACTACCAACGAAGCGGGGGGGAGTTTCATCAATAGCACCACCCTCCGGACGACCGATGCTGGCGCAGGAATAAAGCAGGGCAGCAACGATGGCAACACCTGCCAAACGATTGAAAAGAGATTTCATATTTGAATATTTGTTACGTAACATGCTGCAAAAATAAAGGTTATCCCTTAATAAGCAGTATGCTTTACAGTATTTTAATCAAAAAAGAGCAAGAAGGTATTAAATTATAAGGCTTTTGCCAGAAAAGGATGCAAAAGATGTCGCATCGACACATTGGAGCTGATACGTTAAGTAAGCCCGGATGAGGGTATAAATGAGATATGTTCTTTACGGGAGTGAGTATATCATCAATGCCATTGATGATAGGCATCAATGGCATTGATGGTGGGCATCATCGGCATTGATGACTATCTCAGTACGAAATTCATCCTGCTTCAGCTACGGACTCAGCCTATTTCAGTCCTACTCTTAACTCTGCTCCATCCCTCCCCTTTATATAATATATGTATAAAACATAGTTAAAAATAGCCAGTAATAGAACCAACCTGTTCAAAAATAGATAATTTTGCAGCCGGAAAACCCGAAGAGTGCTTCTAGTTTTCCCCTTTGCCCTCCGTATTATCCAACTATGACAAAACATAAAAAACCTTTTTACCAAGATAAAAAAATAAACCAAAAGACAGAGAATAATTACAAGTATGAAGAGTAGATTGATTTTATTGGCATGTTGCCTGTCACTGTTCAGTTGCGGACAAAGTGACAAAACTGCGGGTAAAGCACCCGAATTTGCAGTGATCACAGTGGAAACAACCACTGCCAACTTGACGAACAGCTATCCAGCTACGATCAGAGGTAAACAAGATGTAGAAATCCGCCCCATGGTAAGCGGTTTCATCACCAAGTTACATGTAGACGAAGGTGCAGTAGTACGTAAAGGGCAAGTGTTGTTCAGCATTGACCCTGTACAGTATCAAGCAGCCGTAAACTCAGCCAAAGCTGCTGTTGAAACAGCCAAAGCAGCCGTAAACACGCAAGAACTTACCGTAAACAACAAGCGTGAGCTGAACAAAAAGAACATCATCAGCAACTACGATTTGCAGATGGCAGAGAATCAACTGGCACAAACAAAAGCACAATTGGCACAAGCTGAAGCACAATTAGTAAACGCCAAGAACAATCTGTCGTATACCAGTGTAACCAGCCCCAGCGATGGCGTAGTGGGTAGTATCCCCTACCGTGTAGGTAGTTTGGTCAGCCCTTCCGTTGCCAGCCCACTGACTACCGTAGCCGATATCTCTGAGATGTACGCCTACTTCTCCATGACCGAAAGACAATTGCTGTCGCAAATCCGTGAAGGTGGTAGTATCAAGGAAATTCTGGAAAGAATGCCCGATGTACAGCTACAGCTTATCGATGGAACCATGTATGCCGACAGCGGACGTGTAGAAACCATCAGCGGCGTTATCGATCAGACTACCGGTTCGGTAACTATGCGTGCCCTCTTCCCCAACAAACACAATGTGTTGCGTAGCGGAAGTACCGGTAATGTGGTATTCCCCAACCCGATGACAAATGTTATTATGATACCTCAATCAGCTACTACAGAAATACAGGACAAGAAGTTCGTATTCGTAGTGCAGCCCGACAACACTCTGAAGAACACGGAAATCCAGGTGTTCAAGCTGAATGATGGTAAGTACTACTACGTAACCGAAGGTTTGAAAGCCGGTGATAAAGTAGTAATGGAAGGTGTGCAAAACCTGAGAGACGGGGCATCTATCACTCCTATCACTCCTGCTGAAAAAGAAGCTGAATATCAGAAAGCACTGAAAGACCAGAAAGAAGGTAATATCCAAACTGCGTTTAATTAAGAGTTGACGTTTCTGAAACCGAGTCAACTTGCCAACTAAAATAAAAGAGACATGAAATTAGATAGATTTATTAATCGTCCGGTACTATCTACGGTAATCTCCGTGCTGATAGTGATCCTGGGTCTTATTGGTCTGGCAACCCTGCCTATCACCCAATACCCGGACATTGCACCGCCAACCGTATCAGTGCGCGCCACCTACACGGGTGCCAATGCCCAAACGGTGTTGAACTCCGTTATTGCACCGCTGGAAGACCAGATCAACGGTGTGGAAAACATGATGTACATGACTTCCAATGCCACCAACAGTGGCTCTGCCGATATTTCCGTTTACTTCAAGCAGGGAACTGACCCGGATATGGCTGCCGTAAACGTACAGAACCGT
>OJNQ01002996.1_pt1 | contig 10358 bp, 10 predicted proteins | sample 1597621 | NCBI WGS metagenome assembly OJNQ01 (sample SAMEA2452137, study PRJEB22498) | human gut metagenome | reverse complement strand
GTAGATACTCTTAATATTGTTGATTTTGAGGACTACGATTATTTGAAAAAATACGGAGATACTATGTATGAACCAGTGGACGGAGCCACGACCAAAGATGCAGAAGGAGAAATTTTGCAAGGTTATACCGAACAGTCAAATGTTAATGTTGTGCGCGAAATGGTCGATATGATTACTATAACCCGTGCTTATGAAGCAAGTCAGAAAGTGATTCACTCATACGATTCGATGTTAGACAAATCGGTTAATCAGGTAGGAGCACTTAAGTAATAGTTTATTTGGAGGTGGCAGCTGATGATGCGTTCTTTATGGACTGCAGCCAGTGGAATGATTGGCGAGCAGAGCAATCTTGACGTGATTGCAAACAATTTATCAAATATTAATACAACCGGATACAAGACTCAGAAAGCAAATTTTAAATCACTGATTTATCAGAATTTGCAGGCAAAGTCAACGACAACGACCGGAGAACCAAAGCCGGTAGGAGCACAGGTTGGACTTGGTGTCCGTGTTGGCTCAATTTCTTCTGATTTTACACAGGGAGCCTTAAATGCTTCAAATGGCGCATTTGATTACGCCATTCAGGGCGAGGGATTTTTCCGTGTACAGTTAGCAGACGGAAGTATTGCTTATACGAGAAATGGTCATTTTAATATGTCCATTCAGGGCGACAGCATTGCCCTGACAGACAGTGAGGGAAATCCGGTACTCGATGTAAACGGAAATGCAATTACTGTTCCGAATACATACCGTTCCAGTAAAATTGGCGTTGACCAGTTTGGTAATTTGACTTATCCGGATGCGAATAACAACCAGAAAAATATCGGAATTCAGATTGGGCTGGCATATTTTCCGAATGCCGGTGGGCTTGAGAAAACATCAAACTCGAATTATCTGCAGTCGGAAGCGTCAGGAGCGCCTACGGTTTATACGGCAACAGAATTAAAATCGAAAATTGTATCCGGCTACTTGGAGAGCTCAAACGTACAGGCAGCCGATGAAATGGTAAATATGATTATTGCCCAGCGTGCTTATGAAATGAATTCAAAAGCAATCACAGCATCGGATGAGATGCTTCAGCAGGCAAATAATTTACGTTCATGATAAGTAAAGCGAGGTGAGACATATGGCAGTATCTTCCATTGGTGATACTTATTTTACAAATTATTCGACCGAGGCAAACGATGCGGTGTCACAGAAAATGACAAGCCAGATTCAGGATGCCGAGACGGATGAAGAAATGTTAGATGCGTGCAAACAGTTTGAATCGTATCTGGTGCAGCAGATGTTTAAATCCATGGAAGAATCCGCAAAAGTATTTTCGGATGATGACGAGGATAACAGCAATGACTACGTTAATATGTTTCAGGACAATTATTTATCTGCCATCGCTGACCAGATGGTAAACAGTGGTCAGGGACTTGGCATCGCAGACAAACTTTACGAATCAATGGTGAACAACAAAGTATAATGCGAAAATCAAAGAAAGAATAAGCCTTTGACGAAAAGAAACACAGTCAAGGGCTTTTTACATATTTAGGAGGCACTCATGGAGGAAAGAAGAGGGTATGTGTCACACATCGTCTACCGCAACGTGGAAAATGGGTACACGGTATTTGAATTGGAAAATCCCGATGAAGATGTGGAGGAAACCTGCGTCGGAAATGTTCCATTTCTAAACGAGGGAGAATATGTATGTGTGAGGGGAGAACTTGTTACGCACCCGATTTATCAGGAGCAGTTGAAGGTGATGTCCTGTGAGGTACAGGAACCGGATGATGAACTGGCGATGCTCAGATATCTTTCGTCCGGTGCGATTGCCGGTGTGCGTGGCGGACTGGCAAAGCGGATTGTGGATAAATTCGGGGATAAAACCTTTGAAATCATAGAAAAAGAGCCGGAGCGACTTGCGGAGGTCAAAGGAATTACGGAAAAGAAAGCGCGTGCAATTTCCGAGCAGTTTGAGGAAAAAAGAGAAATGCGCGGAGCCATGCTTTTCTTACAGGAGTATGGAATTTCAAATGCGCTTGCTGTAAAAATTTATCAGACCTATGGCAGCGCACTTTATGAAATTGTCCGTGAAAATCCGTATCGGATGGCAGAAGATATCAGTGGTGTCGGATTCCGAATTGCGGATGAAATTGCAAGAAAAAGCGGCTTTGCGATGGACTCTGCACCGAGAATCCGTGCAGGTATTTTGTATGTGTTAAATGCGGGAACCAAGGAGGGCTATGTCTACATGCCGGAAAAACTGCTTTTACAGGAGGCGGTTTATCAGCTTGGTGTGTCGATGGATCAGCTGATGGATTCTTTAGAAGAATTGGTATATGATAAATCCGTGATTGTGACTGAGGAGCGGGATGTTTACCTGCCGTCATTATATTATTCGGAAATGAACTGTGCCAGAATGTTATTTGACCTAAATGTGCCGGTGGAGCGTCCGACGAAGGCTTTGGATGAACTAATCTCGCGTGTGGAAAAAAGTCAGGAAATTGTACTCGATGACCAGCAGAAAATCGCGGTGAGAGAAGCTCTCACCAGTGGATTTTTAGTAATTACCGGTGGACCCGGTACCGGTAAAACAACGACGATTAACACGTTGATTGCGTGTCTTATGGAAAAAGGGTTGTCGATTTTGCTTGCGGCCCCAACCGGACGTGCCGCTAAGCGGATGGCAGAGGCAACCGGTCAGGAGGCACAGACCATCCACCGTCTGTTAGAGTATAATGGAGCGGCGGCAGAACAGGAAAATGTGAGCGAGGAACGCTCGGATTTATTTGGCAGAAATGAGTGGAATCCGCTTGAAACCGACGTCGTAATTATTGATGAGATGTCGATGGTAGATATTTTCCTATTCCATAATTTGTTGAAAGCGATTGCTGTGGGAACCCGCCTGATTTTGGTGGGCGATGTAAACCAGCTTCCGAGTGTTGGACCGGGAAATGTGCTGCGGGATGTGATTAATTCTCACTGCTTTAATGTTGTGAGGCTGTCTCATATTTTCCGTCAGGCAGCGGAAAGTGATATTATTGTAAATGCCCACCGCATCCATCGCGGCGAAGAGATTGCGCTGGATAACAAGAGTAAAGATTTCTTTTGCTTAAAACGGGATGACAGCCATGGTGTGCTTGAAGTGATGCTCTGGCTTGTTCGAGACCGGATGCCAAAATATACGCATTGTACGCCGTTTGATGTGCAGGTCTTGACCCCGATGAAAAAGGGAGAACTGGGAGTTCACCGATGTAACGAAGTTTTGCAGCGGTATTTGAATCCGGAAGCACCGGGGAAAAATCAAATGGAACTTCACGGTGTTTTATTCCGTGAAGGTGACAAAGTCATGCAGATGAAAAACAATTACCAGATTAAATGGGAAATCCGCGGGTACAATCATATGATGATTGAAGAGGGGAGTGGCGTGTTTAATGGCGACTGCGGAATCATTACCGAAATCGATACATTCAATAAAGAGGTGACGGTGCGTTTTGATGATGAAAAATATGTCACTTATCCGCAGGGAAATCTGGATGAACTGGAACTGGCGTATGCCATTACCATACATAAGTCGCAGGGAAGCGAGTATCCGGCAGTTGTGTTGCCTATTTTATCGGGACCACGGCCGTTAATGAATCGAAACATTTTGTATACAGCGGTTACACGTGGCAAAAAGTGTGTGACGATTGTCGGAAACAAGGATACCGTGCGTGAAATGATACAAAATAAATCCGAGCAGATGCGCTATTCTTCGCTGTGCCGCCGTCTGCAGGAATTGGAGCAGGAGTCATTGGAAAAGTAGTAAAAAAAGGATGCAAAATGAGGAAAAATTTGCTATGATAGAAGAAGGGGAGGAGTGCCTTTGAATCCATTTGGATTTTTATTTCCACCGGCTTGTCCGATTTGTGGAACAGTATTGAAAAAGACAGAGAAAAAGGTTTGTTTAACTTGCCGAAGAAAATTATCGGAAGCGCGTGTAGCAGAACCTGCCTGTGCCCGGTGTGGAAAGCCGTTAGAGGAGATTGAGACGGAATACTGCGTAGACTGTGAAAAGAAACGCCGTAGAAAGTATGACTTTCTACGTCAGGGGACAGCGTTGTGGGTTTATACGGATTCGCTCAAGGAAGCAATGGCGTCGTTCAAATACGAAGGCTGTTATGAAAATGCAGCATTTTTCGCGGAAGAATTTATTCGATTCCGCAAAGAAAAACTGCTGGCATGGAAGCCGGATTTTCTGATTCCTGTTCCGCTGCACAGACATAGAAGGTGGTTTCGCGGTTATAATCAGGCAGAGATTCTTGCGGAGGAAATCGGGAAGCGTTTACATCTTCCGGTAGAAACCGATGTCTTGTGCCGAAGTCTCGATACGAGTCCGCAAAAGCAGCTGGATGATAAGGCGAGATACCGGAATATGTCAAGTGCTTTCTATGTTCCGGAGAGTGCCAGTTATAAGTTAAATGGCAAGCGGGTTGTATTAATTGATGATATTTATACAACCGGTTCAACGTTAGAAGCGTGCGCCGGAGAATTAAAAAAAGCCGGTGTTAGTGAAATATATTCTGCCTGCCTTTGCATTGGCAGAGATTATTAGAGGAGGAAGTTACAATGGAAATTATTTCTTGTAAAGAATGTGGAAAATTATTTAATTTTATACGTGGGCAGCGAATCTGTCCGGCGTGCTCCCGTAAATTAGAGGACAAGTTTATGGAAGTAAAGAAATATGTCAGAGAGCATCCCGATGTAGATGTAAAGGAATTGTCGGAGGAAATGGATGTTTCTGTCCGTCAGATTAACCGCTGGGTGCGTGAGGAGAGACTGGTATTTTCGGATGATTCACCGGTCGGACTTCCTTGCGAGAGCTGTGGCGCAACAATTAAGACCGGACGTTTCTGTGATAAATGTAAAGCAGAGTTAGCGACCGGATTCCGCCATGCGGCAGGACAGGATAAAAGACCGGCACCGCAGCCGGCACCAAGAAAAAGCATCGCGGATAGCCGTATGCGCTTTTTGGATAACTAATTTATTAAAATTAAATACGTTCAATTCCACTATCGGTCAGTTTGATTTTTCCTTCCTTTAACAGCCGGCCGATGGCTCGTTTGAAGGCGGATTTGCTGATTTTGAATTCACGCTTGATAATCTCCGGAGAGGTTTTATCGTGGAATGGCAGGAAACCGCCTTCTTTTTGTAACCTCTCGTAAATAAGTTCAGCGTCTTTGCCCATTTGCACTTTTGTCTTTTCTTGTAAACTTAAGGTCAATTTTCCTTCTTCGGTAACTTCTTTGATGCGTGCCTTCACGACATCGCCGATGTGAAGTTCTCTTGTCATTTCGTTGTGTGGAATTAAAGCGGAATACTGATTGTCCACAGCAACAAATGCACCAAAAGAATCTAAAATTTCATAAATCAAACCTTCTACGTGATCCCCTTTCTGGTAAGGGCTGTCACAGGAAAGATAGTCATACACCTTCATAGTTGCACATAAACGGCTGCTTTTGTCGATGTATAAAGCGACTAACACGCGTTCGCCCAAGTGAACTTTTTTTGTCTGCTCCTTAAAAGGAAGCAGCAAATCTTTGGCAAGTCCCCAGTCTAAGAAAGCACCGATGCCGGTTACGTCTTTGACTTCCAAAACCGCAGTTTCACCGAGTGAAAGATACGGTCTTTGTGTGGTAGCGATTAAGCGGTCCTCAGAATCTTTGTACAAAAACACCTCGTAAAAATCGCCTTTTTCGGTCCCTTTTTTTACCTGGTTATTCGGGAGCAGTACTTCCAAATCTTTTTCTTCAAAAGAGCGAAGCATCACACCGAATTTTGTGATTTTTGAAACATACAATCTGGCAAATTTGCCAAGAACTTTTGATTCGTTCATATTATTCTCCATTCTTTGTCGGGGTAAATTCGCTGAGGAAATAAGGATTTTCCTCTTTGTCCGTAAAGACTACATAAAATTTGCCATTTTCACTGGCTGTGCGAATGTACATGGTGTCTCCCATTTTGGCAGCCAGACGAAATTCGGCACGGAGTTCGGAAACTTCAAAATCAATTGGCAGAACATTCACAGCCAGACGAATATACTGTCCGTTGTTTACATGGTGGTTTGTGTCAAGATAATTCTGGCACACATCGACTTCTTCGACAAGTGTCAAGTTTTCCGGACATTTTACCTTTCTGGAAGAATATTCCATGTCGTAAGCAGGTTCTGTCGGATAGGCGGCCTTTTCACTGTCATCAATTTTTGTTGGCTGACCGGTAGACGGGTCAAAATAAAACCATCTTGAATCGGCGTAGGCAAGAACCTCTTTGTCCGGCGTTTCCATTAAAAAATTACGACATCCGAAAATGCCTTTAAACTGATACGGCCATGTATGCACCGTGAAACGCTCGCCCATAACCGGACGGCGTTTGAATACAACGTGCCATGCGCTCACTAACCAAGCGCGGTTTTTCTTTAATAAATCTAAGGCAGAATGTCCGACGTCCTCGCTGTGAAACAGGCAGCAGTCCTGCATTGCATTTACGGTATCGGAGACACCGAGCAGTCCGTCCTTATCAATTCTGCTGTAAGATACTCTATCATGATAGGAATACATGCGATTTCCTCCCTTCGTTCAAACAGTTTCATTATACTACCCTTACCCGAAAAAAACTAGTGAATTTTTTCTGAAAATGTGGTAATATCAGCTATGAAAACAATGAATAGAAAGGTTGTGTTTTAATATGAAGAAAATTATTTCAACAGATAAGGCACCGGCAGCAATCGGTCCTTATTCTCAGGCAGTAGAGGTAAATGGTCTTGTATTTACATCAGGTGTGATCCCGATTATTCCGGAGACCGGTGAATTGGTTGAAGGTGGTATTGAAAAACAGGCGGAGCAGGCAATCGGTAATCTGAAGGCGCTGATTGAAGCAAGTGGTGCAAAAATTGAGGACACGATTAAAACAGTTGTCTTCATTAAAGATATGAATGATTTTGCCAAGGTAAATGAAATTTATTCCCGCTTTTTTACGGGAGACTGCCCGGCACGTTCCTGCGTGGAAGTGGCAAGACTGCCAAAAGATGTTCTGATTGAGATTGAGGCGATTGTTGCGAAATAAATAGTCGAATCCTGTAGAATAAATGTAAAATTAATTTTCTCGGTAAAATTGTGGTAAAAATTAGTAGAAACAATGAGTTTACAAAGGTTGACAGATGCGGACAGAGTTGTTATACTGAAACAAGTATTTAACAAATTTGTAACATTTAGAATGCCGGATGAGTTTGAGGCCGGCAGATGAGTGACAATGGAGGGAAGAAAAGTATGCAACACACAAGGCTTGTGAAATGTGCGTTGGGGGCAGGACTTGTTTTATCCTTTGGAATATTTGGCAAGTATATGGTTTCATCTTCAACTACGATGGGTTCTGAGACGGAACTTGCCGGTATGGCTTATATGTTAGACCAGTACTGTACGATTCAGGTTGGTGCAACACAGTCAAATCCGGAAGCAATTGTAGCGTTTGAGGATATGCCGGGTAACACCAATAATGGGACAAGCGCAGTAAGTGGTTCTGCTGTCTCGAATGCAACACCGGAGCCGACGAAAGAAGCGACAGCGACGGCGACACCAAAACCGGAATCGGAATATGCCAATGTTGGTATTTCCATTGCGGCAGATTATGTAAATATTCGTAAGAAACCAAATACGGATGCGGAAATCGTTGGTAAATTGTACCGCGGAAGCGCAGCTACGATTGCTAAGACAGAAGGTGACTGGGTTTATATTAAGTCCGGTTCGGTTTCCGGTTATATTATGAAAGATTATCTGGCAATCGGCTACAGTGCGGAAAAACTGGTAGACCAGTTTGGTACGAAGTGGGCGACAGTTACCACGGAGACGCTTCGTGTCCGCGAGAAAGAAAGTGAAACGAGTAAGATTCTTGACCTTTTGGCCGGCGATGAAAGTTATGAAGTGCTTAAACATGAATCCGGCTGGGTAAAGGTTCGTGTCGATGGCGATACAACCGGTTATGTCAGAGATGATTATGTAAAAATCTCGGTTCAGTTTGAAAAGGCTGTATCGATTGAGGAAGAACGCGAAGAAGAGAGAAGAAAGGCGGCAGCAGAGGCAGCAGCGGCAGAAAGTGAACGTCCGGCGAAGTCTTCATCGAATTCAGGAAATAGTTCGTCAAGCAGCAGTTCGTCAAGCAGCAGTTCTTCAAGCAGCAGTTCTTCAAGCAGCTCAAGTCATAAATCGTCATCAAGCTCAGGAAAGAGTTCTTCGAATGGTGGCGGTGGAAGTCATAAATCAAGCAGTGCATCCTCCAGTAATGGCGGAGGTGGTGCGAAAGGAAGTTCTGGCGGCTCCAGTAACGGTTCCGGTGGCGCAGGTGGAAACAGCAGCTCCGGTGGATCCAGCAATGGTTCCGGTGGTGCAAGCGGTGGTTCCTCATCGTCCGATGGCGGTAGCACATTGGGAAGCGGTGACGGTTCCGCAATTGCTTCTTACGCTTTGAAATTTGTTGGAAACCCATATGTCTACGGTGGTTCCAGTTTGACTCATGGTACGGACTGTTCCGGATTTACCATGTCAGTATTTAAGAAATTCGGTATCAGTTTGCCACGTACTTCCGGCGCACAGTCGGGAGTGGGTAAGAAAATCAGCCCATCCAGCGCAAGAGCCGGTGACTTGATTTTCTATGCAAGTGGTGGACATGTCAACCACGTTGCACTTTGCATCGGCGGCGGCAGGGTTGTACACGCAAGTAACCCACGTACTGGAATTAAGACAAGTAATATGTATTATCGTAAACCATATTGTGCGAGACGAGTTCTTGGTTAAATCTAAGAAGTCATACAACTCGAAAACGAACGCCTGTACGCAGACAATTGTAGTCATGTGTGCAGGCGTTATTTATCAACAATTAAAACAACGAAATTGCGATATTTGTTAGTTGTGAACAAAGTTATAAACATTGTCAACAATTTAAGTATACTTATGTAGCATGTTTTTGACCATAAGACAAGTTAATTAATTGTGTGACAACTTGATGGCACAAGGTTAAAATGTTTATCTGATTTATGGATTTTTATGTTGCCGAACAGAGGTTTTTGTTGTATAATATGATTACGAGATGAGCCAATGGACATCTTGAAACTTATGGGCAAAGGAGCTGATTAGTATGAACTTAGTAATAAGTGGAAAAAACATTGACATAACGGAAGGATTGCGTGCAGCAGTTGAGGAGAAGATTGGAAAACTCGAGCGGTATTTCAATGATTCAACAGAAGTTCATGTTACATTGAGCACAGAGAAGAATCGTCAGAAAATTGAAGTTACGGTACCGATGAAAGGAACCATTATCCGTGCAGAAGAAACAAGCACCGATATGTATGTATCGATTGATTTGGTGGAAGAAGTTATCGAACGCCAGCTTCGTAAATATAAGAACAAGCTGATTCAGAAAGAGCAGAACGTAGCACAGTTTAGCAAAGGATTTGTTGATGAGGACACATATGATGAAGAAGAAATTTCTATCATCCGTTCTAAAAAATTTGCGATGAAGCCGATGGATCCGGAAGAAGCCTGTGTACAGATGGAACTTCTCGGACACACGTTCTTCGTTTTCCGCAACTCGGAAACCGACGAAGTAAATGTTGTTTATAAGAGAAAAGACAATACATACGGTTTGATTGAGCCGGAATTCTAAATGAAAAATGATAATCACCCCCGGTGGCAAGCAGGATATTTGCTTCGCAAATATAGCTTCCCCCGGGGGTGATTTTATTTTTCACAAAAAAAGGAAGAGAAGAAACGGGAAAAGGGAAGAATCTCTTCCTAAAAATGTATTTTTCTATTCTTTTCGGGTTTTAATTTTATTTGTTGTCAGATTTTTGCTTAAAGTTGCTCGAGATTCCAGTAATTTAGAAGAAATGCTTTGTGGATTGTGGGTTTTGAGTACGTCGGTATGTGGCACTGGTAGTTTCAGTGCCCATACCGTTACGCACTCAATTAGTGAGAACGCCCACGAGACGCAAAGCTTTTCTACGGAATTACGGAACCCTAAAAATTTGACAAACAACCTTCCTTTCCGCTACAATAGTAAAGGCAATGAAAGAGAGGAATGACAGATGAGGACGGCATTAACGATAGCAGGAAGTGATTGTAGTGGGGGAGCCGGAATACAGGCAGATTTAAAGACGATGATGGCGAATGGTGTTTACGCCATGAGTGTCATTACCGCATTGACGGCGCAGAACACGATGGGAGTAAGCGGTATTATGGAAGTAACACCTGAATTCTTAAAAAAGCAGTTGGACGCAGTTTTTACTGACATAAAACCGGATGCTGTGAAAATCGGCATGGTGGCTTCTGCGGAATTAATTC